>MDSY01000510.1_pt1 | contig 12985 bp, 9 predicted proteins | sample 811131 | NCBI WGS metagenome assembly MDSY01 (sample SAMN05326643, study PRJNA326480) | marine metagenome | isolation source: seawater | place: Atlantic Ocean: South West | collected 2010
CCGTGCCCGCCAGCGGCGCTCCAGAAACCTTGTACTAGTACTGTCAGAATCATTCGGGGATGGGTGGGAGAATATTCGTTACTGCAGCTTCAGGTACGGATTATCGCGTCATAAGTACGAATTAGAAGCCTCGACGGGCAGTAACAACGCGATTCAAATGCTTTCCGGGAAAAAGTAAGCGCGATTCGGAGGCGGGAGACGGCGGTTGTCAAAGCGGTATGGCTGTCGCAAGATCTAGAGCTCCTCAATAACGGAGGGCTCCCTGAGCTGCCATTTTAGCCAGGCTGCGGCTAAAGCCTGACGACACAATTTATAATACTCTGGGCCTCTACTTGGTTAACGTAGCTCGAGGCCTTTCAATTCACCATCGGCGCGCCATTGGCGTAGCAACTTCATATAAGCGCCGACCCCTTTGCTATACGTCTCGCGCCGCACATTACGGTAGCGCTCGGTGGTCCCTTCTTGATTGTAATAACCGGGCGTGCAGGTGTCTGGTGATCCCCCAAGCACGAATCCGGAACCTTTGGTTTCGAGCTGATCGGCAATCCAGCTTTCCTCCGCTGCAAACGACACGTTCGCAGACTTGATGCCGCGATTGGCGAGCTCGCTGATTGTATAAGCTACGTGACTAGCTTGAACATCGATGCCGTGAGCGTAATTCGCGCCGAGCTGAAACACAAAACCGCCGCCACAGAGAAATAGGTTTGGAAATCCGCTGACCATTAGCCCATGCATGGTGCGCATGCCTTCCTGCCAGTGTTCATAGATGGATTTGTCCTCAACGCCGAAGATCGGAATACCCAGACGCCGCTCATAACTTGAGGTAATTTCAAAACCGCTAGCATAAACAATACAGTCAACGGCGTATTCCTTACCGTTGGCGACTATGCCGTTTTCGGTAATCGCCTCAACGCCCTGAGTTGCACTGACATCAACTAACTCGACGTTGGGCCGATTGAAGGTTTCTAGGTAAAAGTCATTGAACGTGGGGCGTTTGCAGAACTGGTTGTAATAGGCCTTGAGTTTGTCGGCAACTGCAGCATCTTCAACAGCATCGTCAACCAACGATCTTATTGCTTCCATAGTCTTGAAGTCGGCAATCTGAACAAGACCGGGTATTTTACCCTCTGTTTGGCTGGCTAATTCCGTCACATTTCGGGTCAGCCGCGTCCAGCCGTCATCGGCAAAAGCTGGATCGATAGGGCCGCCCAAAAACGCCTCACCGAACTTCTTCTGCCGCTGTTTTTGCCAACCAGGTTTGAGATTCTTAGCCCACTCTGGATCAGTTTCTGCATTATTTCGTACGTCTACCGACGATGGCGTGCGTTGAAAGACATACAGCTGCTTTGCGCCCGCACCCAATGCTGGAACACACTGCACCGCTGTGGCTCCGGTGCCTATAATGGCAACGGTTTTGTCTGCGAGGCCAGTAAGATCGCCCTCAGGACTGCCGCCTGTGTAGTTGTAGTCCCAACGGCAGGTGTGAAATGAATGTCCTTTAAACTGCTCGACACCCGGAATACCCGGCAATCGCGGCCTATTGGCTGGGCCAGTGCCCAAGCAAATATGTCGGGCACGCATCTCGTCGCCGCGGTTGGTTTTTACTTGCCACACAGATTCGTCTTCAAGCCAGCGTAGTTCGGTCACCCAAGTTTGAAATACCGCGTCTTTATATAAATCGAAATGCTTGCCAATTCTCTGTGCGTGCTCGTAAATCTCTGACGCATAGGAAAATCTTAGTTTGGGCACGTAGCCTGTTTCTTCAAGCAGCGGTAGATAGCTATAAGACTCGATATCGCATTGTGCGCCGGGATACCGGTTCCAATACCAGGTGCCGCCAAAATCACCACCGCTTTCTATGATACGTACGTCTCGAATTCCCGCCTGAATCAATCGTGTCGCGGTGAGCATGCCGACCCATCCACCTCCGATTACAATGACCTCGCGCTCGTCCTTCAGAGGTGCGCGCTCAAGCGGTTCGCAGTAGGGATCTTCCTCCAGATATTTGTTCGCAAAGGGCGAGTCGTGGGAAAGCTGCAGAAATTGCTCTTCGGCATCCGCGCGGATGCGTTTGTCGCGCTCTGTGGTATAACGCTGGGCTAAAACATCAGGGTCGAACCCAAGTGCCTCGTTAGAAAGTACATTGTCATTTTTGCTCATAGTTAGCTTTTCCTAGAGGGTCGCGTCGCGCACCTTACGTGAAGACCATAAAGTGCCGTGAATTTAATAAATAGGCGTGGATCTTAGAGCAAGACGACCCTCGTTTGAAGGCGGTCGCTTGTCTCCCTAATGGCGTGTCTAGTAGCCCCGGATAGTCCTAACTGACACGACCGCGATTCTCGTAGCGCTTCTCCGGCGGACGCAGGTGTTGCAACTGTTGCAGACTTTCTCAAACCCACAAACTGCGAAAACTGAAAAACTGGGGGTTGCGCTAGATTAAAAACCTAACTAAACATAAAGGCCCAACCGACAGCTGATGCCTGAGGCCATGAAGCGTAAAGGGCAAAGTCGGAAGCGTTCCTGCTAGTAATAGAGACTTAAAAGTTAGTTGAGAAAGAAATGGCTAAGTTGATCGATAGGTCTATGGTGGACGCGAGCAATTAGATTAACGTTTCAATTAAGTAATGCCATAAGAACGTTGTCTAAACTGGCTGTAACCTATTTTACTGGTTGGCGCCGATTTCACAGATGTATTTAGGTTCATACTCAAAACCCATAGTTTGGTTCTGCCTGAAAATTACACCAAAGCTAACTAAATTACTGACCACTAAATAGGCGTTATTGATGCGCTTAGGAACTGAACCGGTAACGAAGTTTTATCGTAAAAGTTTCTATCACCGGTTGGTTAAAGGCCTCTCTGAAGAGCGTGCCAAAGTCATCGTTGTGTCGGTTGGGCAGATTGCTGCCGCGGGTATATACAATGAATAAATCGGACAATGGAGCTATCTCCCATCGGTATCGAAGCTGTGAGGTCATCTGCGACACGGAAAAGTCGTCAGTATTGCCCGGATTCTCTTTAGTTCTGCGGGTCAACCGGCCGGGTGTGGTAGGGACGCGCCAAAACTCATTTTCCTCTGCGACAATACCGGTCCACTGCAAGCTAAAGCGAAGTTGCTGGTTGGCGCTTATGAAGTAATCCATGGACAGGCCCGGCCGAATCTGCAGTGCATCGAACGAAGTGAATAAGATGTCACCCTGATGCAGATACCAGTTTTCCGACTGCACAAAGCCAAGGTCGAAATTCATCGAAAAACGGTCAATCGGTCTGTAGGTGAACCCAAAATCGGCGATGTAGCTGATGTCAGTATCCATGCCACCCCGGCTGCCAAACTGAATAGACGTGGAAAACTTTTTCGCCGTGCTGGTGCCATAAGAGAATAGCACCATATGTCCTCCCTCATACTGAAACAGGCCGTTGCCGCGGCTGTTTTTATCGTCGTAGTACCCTGGTAAGTAATTCATCTCCATACGGAATTCGGAATTATCCGCAAACAAAAGGCTGGCGAAAACGCCGGCATAGCCTCGGTTTAAATAGCCGTCACTGTTTTGATTGGCTCGGAGGAAGACCCCGAGGGTTTGGTTGCGCAGCCAACTGGGCAGGCCTTGAGATCTCATCGCCATGAAACTGTAGGAAGCGCCGTAAGAGTCATTGGTTCGCAGATACCCCAAGTCGGAGATATCCAGCGTATCGTCTAACGCATCGATGCTTAAACTGTGGCTCAGGCCTTGCTTGGGCGTGTAGCCCAAGTCTATAAATAATCCGTAGCCTTGAACGTCTGCTTTTTCAGAGGCCATAAGTTGATTGTCGATTGACCATTTGCCACTGGAGGACATCCAGTGCGTGTCGATGCCGTGTACCACGGCGTCTTGTTGCTCAGAACTCGCCAGGGTGCCGAGATAACCAATCGACTTTCGACCCTGTCCAGAGGACGCTTCGTACAGCAGGCGAGCTACTCCGAAATCGCGGCCTTCGTTTTTTAACCTCTCTGCGGCACCGGTCGCATCATTCTGCCCCAGAAAATTGGACTCATTTTCAAAGGCGGACAAAAGGCCGTACCTGAGATTTCCCGATTGACCGACCGCTTTAACGGCACCAAATAGCTCTGTCGGCTTGCTGAGTTCAACGCCTGCAACGCTCACACCGTCTGGTGTTTCGACGTTTCGCGCAGCACCACCGATGCGACGAGTGTTCAACAGAGTAGTAGGCTCCATGGTGTAGGGCAGAATTGCACTCCTGCCACCGCTGCCGCGAGGGTTGCTCCAAGTGGACCTTGATCGGGGCGTGGTCTCGAAGACTTCGGAGCCCTCTAAAAAAAACAGCCGTTTTTCTGGAAAGTACGTTTCGTAGGCCGAGAGATTTACCACGACATCGTCCGACTCGACGGAGCCAAAATCTGGATTCAGCGTTGCTGTAAGTTGTAGGTTGCTGCTGGGCCGCCAAGACAGGTCAGCCCCCACTCGGGCATCGTTCTCTTCGCGCATTCTGTCCGTGGTTGCCGATGCGTAGGGGTAGGCTTCCCATTGTTGTCCGAGTGGTAACTGTTGAACCTCGTAGGGTTGGAATCCTGAGATAAATCGCGCGCCCGACGGCGGCAACTGCGGCCAGCCCCAAAATTCATCCAAATACGCCACTTTTCTGGCGACGAAGATCGCCAGACGCCGTTGTGAGCCCGTTTCGGGCATGGTCAGAATTGACCAGGGTATAAAAAGTTCGGCGCTCCAGCCGTCAGGGAGTGACTGAGTTTTGCCCTGCCAAGCGCCATCCCATTCGTAGGACATGACGCGCTCGGGAGCTAGTTTGCCGTCCTGTTTCGTGCCGCCAAGGTTTATGCCGAAAATATAGCCATAAAGCCCCTGTCCGGATGTGTCCAGCATCAGTGAAAAGCCATCGCGATTGATGTCTTCATCACGTGCGGAAAGTCTCTCTACTAAGGTCGCTGCTGGCTGCTTCATCAGAGCCGCGACATAGAGTCCTTTGTCGTCGTAGAAGACTCGGGTTTGTGTCTCGTGGCGACTGGGCTTGAGCGTACCCGGATTGAGTACCGTCAAACGATCAAAGGGCGGTATTTGTTGCCAAACGTCTTCGTCGATGGACCCGTCGATGGCGATTTGAGTCGCGTCGAGACGCAGGACATCGCCTGACTGACCGCCAATAGTAAGTTTGATCGGTGGTGACGTGTTCTTAGGGTTAATTGTTGTTGGCGGCATCTTGGTGGCCACGGCTGGGCGATCGGTTAATGCCGTTGGTGTCCTGTAGCTAACTTTTGCGGGAGGGGCATCAGGAACATTAGAAGGCGGTACCGCCTCTGGAAAATACCAAGTTTTTCCATAGCCGCGCTGTTGCGCGGTTAGAATAATTTCGCGCACTCCCCATTCTGGCTGTAGAAAACTTAGCACGCGAAAAAATGGTGTACCGTTGACGTTAACTGCGACGACGCGAGTGCGGATGTTCAATTGGCCAGCTACATCGCGGGATAACGATATGGCTCTGGCCTCGTTGGTGAAACTGCCAAAAACAGCTGCGCCGGAGGCGGCGTGGGAAAAGGCGGGTAACGCAAGGGCTAGTATTGTGCTAAAAGTAACCCACAGTGATCGCAAAACCCCCTCCTCAAGCCATCAGGCTTTTGATAGTTAGGTACACGGGAGCTCCCGACGTCAGATTTCGCGTTATTCCCAACCCACTTGCTGATTAAAGTGGTGAGGGTTCCATATCTTCGTTAAATGCAGGATTTTGCCTCCTGAGAATTCTAAGGCGTAAACATAGTCTACCTCGCCGCGCTTTCCGGTCGGCGGTACAGGTCCACCTTCTCCCGTGTGCGTGCCAGAAAAAACAGCGAAAAAGCTGATGCAACCGGCCTCTTCGTCGACAGTTGTGGCCTTTAGTTCATATGAACAATCCGGCAGCATCTGGCATACGCCTTTCATCCAATCCGCGTAGGCCTCAACTGTTTCTACGCCTTCTAAAGACGACGCGTGAGAAGAAAAAGTAGCGTTGGCCGAGCAATAATCTTTACAAGTCTGCCAGCCCTTTCCCGATTCACAATCGGCAAAGAATTTATTAGCGGTCTCTTTAATCGAAAACATATTCCACTCCGGGTTTTTTTAAGTACAGAGCACGCGGGGCTTAGCTAAGTTTGCTTAGCCCGCGCCAGTTATGCGGCCTTTATTGACGATTGTTGCCGCCAACCTCGAGATAATTCGCCCCAAAGCTGTTTCAGCAGTCTAGCTTTCGCTTACAAAAACTCTGTGAGATCTGTGCAGGTCCCAAGTGTCGCAGGAGCTAGGATCCGGTGTATCTGTAAAGGCTTTACGTGCAGCGGGTATTTTGCCGGTTCTGGCACCGTCTAGAAGATTTGCCATTTCACTTGGTGTGCCAAAGAGAATGTTGAGGAAATCAAAATCGGGGTCTATACCAATACGCGGAGGCATGGCGAGAAACTGGCCCCTATCTGAACCTGCAGCTGAACGCGTGGCTTTAGATAAAGCTGCGGAGTTGAACTCTTTTACATTATTTAGAGTTGCACTTTCATTGACGTTGCAACGGCCGATCAACAAGCGGTTACCATTCTTGCCAGCCATAGTAAGGGGCTTTTCAGTCTGCACCACCATATGTGCATGCATAAAGATTGGCATCTTACAGGTAGACAATTTTTCGCTGTCCTTGCGCACATTGGCTGCTTTCTTTGATGCCCACAGATCGTCGGCTGCCTGATAGGAACCCCAACTTGGGTAGTAGTTTACCCAGCGAAAACCAGTCTGCTCATAAGGCGGCGCGATAGACATGGGTTCCCAAACAAAACCAGACATATCGAGGTTTGCATCGCTGAAAAGGCTAGCAAAATCTTCCCGGCCAAACTCCAAAAGATTCTCCATTGAGGCACCTTTGTTCAAGTCACACTCAAAAATTTCCATAACCACGGGCGCACTTTTTTGCGATTCTCCATGGTGTCCGGCTAAAGCAGCTGCGGAGAGCAGAGTAGCCAGTAGTGTTGTTATTAGTCGCATTTAGTTATCCTTTATTTATTATTATTATTATTATTGATTTAACTGTACACAAAAAGTTGACTTGTGTCCTAGGGGCAGGTTTTTAACTGAATTCCCTGCACGAACCGTCCGCCCTTGGAAGTAGAATTGCCTCGCGTGAATCCTGCATTTTCTAACCGCTGTCTGAACTCCCTATCTGATCCTGTAGGTTCGTTTATTTCTTCGGTATAGCTCTTAAACGAATTGAACAAATTGGTTGGGTTTTCATTGGCATTAGCGCCAAGTTCACAGCATGCTGCCAACCACTCATTAAAGAAGTCTTCGGATTCGAAGTAGGTATTCGTTGCCTCTTGTACCATTAAGGGAGGCTTCAGCCCTTCATTCTCATATGCTATGGCCCCTTCGACAATCCATTGAAGAATGCCCTCATATTCATGCGTCAGTGTCTCAGCAAGGTGTGGGTCACGGTCTTTACCCTTGAAGGTCTGGGTAAATGGCAGTAGATAAAGGCGCCTGCGCATAGCTTCGTCTACGTTCTTAAGCTTGGGCATATGGTTGCCGGATATCAGCAGCTTGAATTTGGGAACGAAGGTGAAAAAATCCTGGCGCATAAAGCGTGCAGTTATGGGATCGCCACCAGTCAATGATTTAATCTTGCTCTCTGCCCATGCTCTTCCGCTTTCCGTCTCTTGGGCAAAGACCATTCGGGCGCCCTGCAGCATTGCCATATCAGTTGGATGCCGGTCGTTTTTTGAATCCGTGAAAGTTTCCATCGATGCGACTGTTGCATAGTCACCCATGACTGCCTGAATCGTATTCAAAAAAATGCCTTTGCCATTGCCTCCTGGTCCATACAAAAAGAACATGGCATGTTCGTGTGTGAACCCGCTTGCAGCGTAGCCAATAAATCGTTGCAGAAACGCTTGATACTCATGATCACCATCCGTGACTTGGTCAAGAAAAGCGAGCCAGCGTGGCGCTTTGCCTGCAGGCGCCACGATTGTGCTTTTGGACATGTACAAGGCCGGATCTGATTCTTGCGGGATTCCATCCCTTAGGTTCACCGCTCCCTTGGGGGTGTTTAAAAGGTAGTCATCTTTGTCCCACTGATCGACTGTGGCAGCGTACCGTCTGTCTGCTCTGGCGAGTTTTTCTATAGCTGAGACGCTATTGGCTTTCAGAAATTGTTTTTCTGTAGGTACTCTCAAGCGAACATGTTGTCTTATAAGGTCGTATGTCTTGAGGGTGCTGTCGGTTAACCAAATAGTATCCTTCCATTGCATCCATTTGTTCCACAAAGCTACATATCTGAGGTCTGGCAATCGTTGTACGAAGCTGAGCGCCAAAGAGTCCTCTGTTTGCTCCAGCAACCTGCCGCTGGAAGAACTCGGCATTTGAGCATATCGGCTGATCGAATCTACGACCGCGTTCACCTCTAATGTATCGAGAGGTGGAATGTTTTTCTCTTCATTGAAGGCCAAGGCAAGCGATTGCATTTGCTCCTTTGAGATGCCCTTTGCCCAGACAGACCCGCAATAGCTTGCTAGGGAGTCGTTTCTCTGGCCTTCTTCTATTAGAGTCAGCGAGTTAGTTGAGCTGCTTTTAGGCGCGTCAGAGTTTTTAATCAGCGCATCTACCAGCCACGGTGGAGGTTCAGTTAAACTATCTAGGTCGCCGCTAGCCCCTAGTCCTTCAGGTGTCCACCATATTAAGCACCCCCCTTTACCTCGTGAGTCTACCCCTGGGGCGATCTTGCTCGCCGTCTGGGTATTAACGTGTCTCAAAGCCTCGGAGAATCGGTAAAGGAAGTGTTTTCCTCGCCGAGTAGAATGAACTCTTTCGCAAAGCATTCGGTGTTGATTTTCAGCCAGCCAATTCATTCCCTTCGGGTCTACATCTATAACGAAGAGATCATTAGCTGGTCCAGTAAGCACTGCAAGCAAATTTTTATCGTCGGCAAACCAGACCTTAATTTGGTCAGGGTCTGTCGTAGCTGCTTCAGGCCAACCTTTAATGATCGGCTGTTTTGCTTGGTTGCAGGGAAGAACTCGGTAGCCAAGCTTGGCTATTCGCAGCGCCTCGTTGAGTGTGGGATTATTACCTTTCATGGTCGCTTCCCCTCATCGAAATACGCTCATTTACCCACGCGTCGACTTCATTCGAGCACCAGCCAACAGATCGTTCGCTAATTTTTACGGGTTTGGGAAATTGACCTTCAGCAATCTTTGCGTACAAGGTCGAGCGAGGCATGCCAGTGCGACTGGTGACCTCAGGTAGTCTTAAGATTTGGTTGGGCATCTTGGGCTCCAGTAGTTATTACTACTTTCTGAAGCTTAGACATACTTTTTGCCTGCAAGATGCTTTTTCACAAAAGAATTATTTTTTCTTGCCTACCTGTCGTCCAGAATCACGCTTCTTTTCGCGCTCCTCATTACGTTTGGTTAGTTCGGTTTCAAGTTCAATACGCTTTCTTTGTTCTCTTTTGCGCTGTTTAGTTTCTTTCAGGAACGCTTTTTTTAGCTCGTCAGGATCAGCTGGGGGATTTACTGCATCTGCAGCGCCAGTATTTGCTTTAATAGCTCGAGGTGCCTCAACGGCGACGATAACGCCGTGAGTTTCTACTGCCCCCGTGAGTTGTGGCCAGTGCTTGCAGGCGAAAGTTAAAAATTCCGGCACGTTAAGAGATTTAGGCTCGTTGCTTGTTGGTGGGGATAATCGTCCTGATTGCCGATATCGTCTAATCGCGCTCCTTATGCGATTTTTTGCATAGTCTCTTGCGTAACCGCCTTCTTTGACATCCTCTGGATATAAAAACCCAGCAACGTCATTAATGACGTGAGCCTCAATGGCGGTTTGTCTTAGTTGCCAAATAAACGAGTCAGTTGGTTTCGTCGTCATTTTTCCCTTAAAAAGATGATAGAGGATTTACCTGACAACATTGCGGGTTCCATCAACAGAAGCAACAATTTATTTAAAACAGAGGTAGAAACCTGCCTAGGGGTTATATTCGCTCCTCTTAGGTCATGAACTCCGGGAGTGGGGTTAGCGATCTGGAGTTTTGCGTTGAATATGCTCGGTTTAAGGGAAAAGTGTCGGTATAAATGACGGTATAAGAACCAATAACTAACTTATAAATGCAATAAAAACAGACAGTTATGGCATTTATTCAGTCGGTGCCGTCCCGACCAAATTTTAGTATATTTTTCAATGGCTTGAGGAATATTAGCTCTCCCTCTCTTTCTTATTAATATCTCAAGTAAACACAGGGTAAACATAACACTCTGGTATTCTTTGATACTGAATCAAACTAAACATATCTGGATCAAGAGTAAGGGCGGGGCAGGTGACCATACCCCCTCCTACCTATATATAGGCAAGCTTTTACATTTTGAAAGGTTTTGAAGTTGTAAACCAATAAGTGCTTGGCAATTCGTTGAGGTGTGGTGTGGGGAGGAGCGGCCTAGAGGTTCTAAGCCACTCATCTGCGGGTTACTCGTCAGGGACCAACTTTTGCTTGTAAAGCCTAGTGGCCACTAATAGATCGCTATTGTATTCAGCTATCGATAATATTTTACCGCTTGAAAACTCAAAAACGAATACATATTCGTTGTTGTAGCGCCCATTCACCCCCTCTGCATCACCATCGACTAACCAAACTACGCTATCGTCCTCTGATATTGATTTTACAAAATCGAATTTTGTAAATCCTTTAGGGACTAATTTAGCGATCACATTGTTTGACCAGTTGCCAAAGAAATCCTCCTTGTTCTGGACTTGGTTTGATAGTTGAGCCCTTCCTTTGTAAACAAATGTGAAGTCGTCATCTGCTAGGCTCTTAGCTGTTTTTTGATCACCCGCCAGAAAAGCTGTGAAGAAAAGTTTGGCTTTGGCGGCATTGCTCTCTGATTCTTTGTGATGTCCAGCATAGGTTGTTGCTGAAACAAGTATGGCTATTAAAATTGTGATTATTCGCATGGTTTACCCTTATTATTTTTATAACAAATTAGCAGACACCAAACATTATTGTCGAGGACGCAAAGCTGAATATAAACTTAACTTTTTATATGACTTTATCCCACATACTAATGCGCACTACTGGCTACTACTATTATTAGTGTAGGGCTGTAGACCACCCCGGGGGTGCTTTAGATGGGCCGGCTTGGTTTAACAGTTAGAAGCTTTAACTTCCTTCCGAAGCATCAGTATCTCAAAGGCATCTACAGCACTCTTACGTTGATCTATAGACGTACCATCAAAGTATAAGCCGTAAGTAATAGTTCCTTTCTCATGTCCAACCATGGTCGTCATAGCCCAGAATTTGTGTCTTTGCTGTACAGCTACAGCGTCATGTATTGGTAGGCATCAGCTGTTTAAGCCTCTGTTTGCGTTTAAATGGGTGTTTTGATTCGGTTTGGATCCGCTTAAACACGTTTTTTATTCATCGCTGAGATCCCATCCCCTGGAATTCTGACTCGTTTTCATGGATTGAGCTTTCGTGTTCAATAAAGATCAATTCGACCAGTAAACAACCTTGTCTTCTGGGCCGGTTTAGGATTGGACATGGCTCGCACTCATAGCGTTTGAATATTTCCCTGGCCAAAGTCTCAAAGCTGCAGTTCTTCATGCCAGCGCTAGTTTCAGGCAAAGTTATAGCTTAGAATTCTCAATTCGAAGGAGAGGCGCTTAATGACTCAAACAACTAATGGCAGCTATGGCCTAGGCGATTTCGTTTTACAATCTGGCATCGTTCTCTCGAACGCTTTTATTGGTTATCAAACCTATGGCGCCCTCAATTCCCGTAGAGACAATGTCATCGTTTTTCCGACTTGGTACACGGGCACTAATGGTCAGGTCGCACCTTACGTTGCAAAAGGCAAAGCCCTTGACCCAGAAAAATATTTTATCGTGATACCAGATATGTTCACCAACGGCAGTTCGACTTCGCCCAGTAATGCCGCAGATCCTCATCGAGATCTGGACTTTCCGCTCGTCACACCATTTGACAATGTAATCGCGCAACGCAGATTGTTGGAGGAATACTTTAACGTCACGGGTATAGAGTTAATGGCGGGATTTTCTATGAGCGGACAGCAGGCTTATCATTGGGCGGCGCTTCATTCCGATCTGGTCAAGCGCGCTTGTTCCATTTGCGGCACTGCCAAAACCTCACCCCATAACTGGGCCATGCTACATGCCTATAAGTCGACCATGGAAGCTTCACCGAATTGGTTAAACTCCGCATGCAGCGAGTGGGACCCCAAAATTTTAACTATTGTCTCGAGTATCGGCGCGACTATGGCCATGTCACAGGATTGGTATCGCCAAGGGCAGCATTTAAGTGGGGATATAATCGACGTCGCCAGTGCTATCGAAAATTTGAAGTCACTGTTCGCGTCCTGGGTACCTGCAAATCTATATGCGCAGACGCTGACATGGATGGCTGCAGATGTATCAGATAATTCGACATTTAATGGCGACCTTGCCGCAGCGTTAGCGGCCATCAAAATTCCTTTTTTGATGATGCCCTGCAATACCGACCTCTATTTTCGAGTAGCGGATAACGAAGCCGAAATCCCTTATATGAGCAATGCTACGCTCACGGTGATTGAATCTTCCAGTGGACACATGGCAGGCCTACCCGGCTTTAGTTCTGACGATGATGCGTTTGTGAACGAACAACTCCTTAAACTTCTGCGCATTCCGTCAATCAATTAATAATGCTGGGCGTATCGGCTTTATTTGTTGGAACCCTAGGAGGCTGGTAAGATTTTCACTATAGATCGCGGTACTGGTCGCACGATAGGTGCAATTAAGAATTACAACACTACAAGTTACGGAGACTTTCAGCCTAAGGTGATTGATCGTGGAAATCATGAGCAGTATTTTAAGGCTTTAACTATTTATGGTTCTCACAATCCTTCTATAGATGTACTAGTAGTTCAGGAGTTCGCAGACTCTAAGTTAAAGCCTTTCTTGTTCACGCATAACGGAGAAGTAACTA
>MDSY01145760.1_pt1 | contig 12981 bp, 11 predicted proteins | sample 811131 | NCBI WGS metagenome assembly MDSY01 (sample SAMN05326643, study PRJNA326480) | marine metagenome | isolation source: seawater | place: Atlantic Ocean: South West | collected 2010
AAAGTAAAATTTAGAGAATGGTATAGACCTTTTGCTCCTTTCTGTAAGAAAGAAGATGCTCATAAGTATTTTGAGTCTAGAGACTTTGAGAATATGGAGTATATGAGTTTTGCTGTGAAGGTTAAAGTAGATACACTTCCATCCATCACTCATGTGGATGGTACAGCAAGACTTCAGACAGTTACAGAAGAATCACATTCACATTTCTATGAGTTACTTACTGAATTTGGTAAGATTTCTGATACAAATGTGTTATTGAATACTTCATTTAATACTAGAGGTAAACCAATATTATCTACAATTTATGAATCTCTTAAGATTTTAAGAGAAACTGAATTAGATTATGTTGTTGTGGAGGATTATTTATTTTCATGATTCATTATTTAAATAACCCTTGTACTGAAGGATATCAAGAATTAAAAGATAGGATTTTGAGTGATAAATTTCCATGGTATTATAAAGAAAGTTCAACTAAAATTTCTGCAGACATGAGAGTCCCAGATTCATATGGACATATAGATCAACCCTTTTTTGGTCATGCTATTTTATATAGACCAGAACATTCTAGATTTACTAAGCATGTTTCTTCAGAAACTGATTTAGCAATAAATGTTGTTGATGAAATAATTTTGAATAATGATGTACCATTTTTAAATAGATGGTTTTATTTAAGAATGTGTGTAAATTTAACTTATCCATGTGTTGGATGTCAATTATCAATGCCCCATCAGGATCATGATTTTCCACATTATAATTTTTTATTATATCTAACAACAAATAATAAAGGTAAAACTTTTATAGAAAATGAGTCTGTTGAACCAGAAGAAGATAAATGTATGTTATTTACTGGAGAGCATTATTTGGAATTACCTGAAAATTTACCTAGAATAGTTTTAATTGCTACTCTATTTTCATATGAACCAAAACCTTCCAAATATTTAATAGAATGAATAAATACTTAAAAAAATATAAGTTATGGCTTTAAATTTTCCAAATAGCCCTAGTGATGGCGATACTTACACTTATGATGGTATAACATATGAGTGGAATGATGCTAAGAAAAGATGGCAAAAACCAACAGGAGGAGGAGGAACTGCGAATGCAATAACTGTTGCTGATGAAAGTAGTGATACAACTTGCTTTCCTGTATTTGTTACTGCTGCAACTGGAGATTTAGGTCCTAAGACAGGAACTAACTTAACCTTTAATTCCAGTAGTGGTGATTTATATGCCACTTCTTATACTGGTAATTTTAATGGTAATTTCCATAGTATGCCTCCTTCATCATCTGGAAATAGATATGGTGTTATGCCATGGGTTGCTGCTGATGGTGTGATGGAAGTTGGTAGATATATTGATTTTCATGTTTCAGATGGTTCAACTGTTGATAATTCAGGAAGAATCTTCGCGGATGGTACTAATATGATGGTTAGTAAAAGTTGGGTTCCTAATCTAGGAGATACTTATGACTTAGGTAATTCAGGTAATCGTTGGAATAATCTTTATATTAATGACCTTAAACTTTCAAATGAGTCTAAAAAAGATAAAGGAGGTAATGATGTAGACGGAACATGGGGTGAATGGACAATACAAGAGGGTGAAGAAGATTTATTCTTGATAAATAATCGAAATGGTAAGAAGTACAAATTTAATCTCACCGAAATTAAAGAATGACTATTTTTTACGATAATACTGGCAACAATAACTATGCTGGATGTCAAGGTACTTCTGGTGGATTTGGTATGGATAATATAAGATGGAGAGGTCCGAGTAGAAGTACTGGAACAAACTATCAAAATACTCAGAGTCATCCAATTCAAATTGGTATTGCTATGTTTAGGAATCAATGTGTATGGATTGGATCTACAACTGGCAATAAAAGAAGAGTTGCTATGTTAGGTGGTGATTATTCTGAAGGTCTTAATGCTTTTATTGTTCCTCCAGGACATTATTATTGTGCTAATGGTAATAGAAGATGGAGGGAACTCTACTAATGGGAATAAGTTTTAAAAATAACAATCAAGGTGGTGCTAATTATGCTCAAGCTAACGCACCAATAGCAACAAATACATCTCCTGGTTTATGGAAAAGAAAACGTAACTTAGGAGGCACTGATGGTCCTGCTAGAAATAACAATACTTGGTATAGTAATAGTACTGGTAGACCAATGATGGTTTGTATTGGAATGTTTACTTCTAAGAGTATTTCAGTGAGAACTGCTAGTAGTGGTAATGGTACTACTATTATGGCGACTGGTGGTGATCCATCAGAAGCATCAAATTGTTTTATCGTAAAACATGGTGATGACTATAAAACAACAGGTTATAGAACCTGGTCGGAGTTTGAGAGTAATTGAAATGTCACTTAATTTTAAAAATGCTGGCACCCAAACCCATATGGATATAGGAGTTCAGTATTATGGTAATGCTGGTGATACTGATAATAATATCCAAAGATGGTATTGGAACGGATCTGGTATAAGTAGAGGTAACAATACTTGGTATCAGAATACTACAGGTAGACCAATACAATTAGGTATTGCGATGCATACTTCTAAAAGTGTTAGGATGAAAGATCAAAACAATGCTAACAATACTGTAGTTATTAGTACTGGTGGTGACCCATCAGAAAGTGGTAATTTTCCAATTTGTCCAGTTGGACATTATTATTGTACGACTGGGTATCGTACTTGGTCAGAATTTCGTTAATTTTATAGGAGGTTTTAAAAATGGCTGAACATGGTTTTGTATCTCCAGATGGAGAATATTGGGTAACAATAAGTGATCCCCCTCCTGATATGATTGCATCATATCCTGAAGGTACAATAGAAGTTGGATTGAGACCAACACCACTTCATACATGGAATTTTACAAAGGGTGATTGGAATACTGTTCCTCAAGAGCAAATAGACAAAATGTATGCTGATGAAATTAGAGATGAAAGGGATACTAGACTTATGGAGCATGTTGACAGAATAGTATCAAATCCTTTAAGATGGGACAGTATGACTACAGAACAGCAAGATAAAGTAAAAGCTTATAGAACTGCTTTATTGGATCTTACAAAACAAGTAGGATTTCCAACATCTTTCACTTGGCCAGAAAAATTTGTATTGTAACTTGACACATGATATATCATGTGATATACTCTGAATGAGTCATATTACTGCGTGGATGGATGAAGAATATTTAATGAAATGTGTGGTTGACCCCACCAAGAAAACTTTTTATCTCTATTCAAATGAAGGAGATACTAAGGAAATTGTATGCGATAATACAGAACAATTCATGAATGTGTTGAGTGTTGTTCGTGCCACTTGCCCTGAAGATAGATTGGTATATACTGATGTATAAATATCGAGGGATTGGAGATTTTAATGGATAAAAATGCTGAAGCTTTGAAACGTCTTCACGATGATATTAAAAGAGAAAAGAAAAAAGAAGAAATAAGTGAAGAAGAATGGATACGTCTTTTAAGGACTGGTGGAGGTGCCGAAAGTTAACCTACTAAATAGAACATAGCAATGTTTTATAAATCAGTAGACTCATGCCACTGAATAAGTTAGATAATTTTCTCAAGAATGTAGAAGGTCGTATTCTATACGTTAGTCCAAGTGATTTAGATTCTACGGATAGTATCACTAACGAGGGAAATTCACAAACTAGACCATTTAAGACTCTTCAAAGAGCACTTATTGAGGCAGCTAGATTTTCTTATAATATAGGTAATAATAATGATGCTATAGAGAAAACAACTATTCTCTTAATGCCAGGTGAGCATATAGTTGACAATAGGCCAGGATATGGAATAGAGAACTCTGGAGGAGCAAAAGGTGTAAGTCCTGCAGGATCTCAGGTAAACGCAGATGTATTTAATTTATCATTAGATTCTACTTTTGATTTAAGTCAAGAAAATAATATACTTTATAAATTTAATAGTATTCATGGTGGTGTAATTGTACCAAGAGGTGTATCTATTGTTGGATTAGATTTAAGAAAGACAAAGATAAGACCAAAATATGTACCAAACCCAACTAATGATACACCAAAGTCTGCTATATTCAGAATAACTGGTGGTTGCTATTTCTGGCAATTCTCTATTTTTGATGGTGATGACAGTAGTTTAGTTTATACAAATAATTCTGAGTTTACATCAACTACTAACATATCAAAACCAACATTTTCTCACCATAAATTAACATGTTTTGAATATGCTGATGGTGTAAATAAGTGGGCAAGATCTGGAACTACTGATCTTGACATGTATTATTATAAGTTATCTACAGCTTATAATGCTGCTTCTACTAGAAATGTTGAAGAGAAATATCCAGCAAGTACTGAAGGATTCAAATCTAGAAGACCTGAATATGAAATTGTTGGAGCATTTGCTAATGATTCTATTAGATTAACAAAAGTAGAATCAGGTAGTAATGGTGTACCTTCAAACTCAGTTACTGTAACTACATTAACAAATCATAATCTTGAAGTAGGAACTCCTATCAAGATACAAAATGTTGAACCAGCGGCATATAATATATCAGCAAAAGTTACTGAAGTTGATGCTACAAATCCTAAAGTATTTAAATATTCACTTCCAACTTATGATAATGAATTAGATACTCCAGCAACTAATGTTCTTAATGCTATTGTTACTGTTGAAACTGATACAGTAGATGGATCTTCACCTTATATCTTTAACTGTTCATTGAGATCAGTTTATGGTATGAATGGTATGGTTGCTGATGGTAACAAATCAACAGGATTTAAATCAATGGTTGTTGCCCAGTTTACTGGTATTTCGCTTCAAAAAGATGATAGAGCATTTGTTAAGTATAGTCAATCTAATAGAAATTATAGTCCAGCAACAGTTGATACATCTTATGGAACTACATTATCATTAAATTCATCATCAACAAATCCAAATACAGCATATCATTTAGATTCTGACGCAATTTATAGAAGTGGATGGGAGACTGCTCACGTTACTATTTCTAATGATGCTATTTTACAAATAGTATCTGTATTTGCTATTGGATATAATAAACACTTTAATGCCGAAAGTGGTGGTGATGCTTCAATTACTAACTCTAACTCCAACTTTGGTCAGTTGGCTTTAGTTGCTGATGGATTTAAAAGGGATGCTTTTGAAAAAGATGATAAAGCATATCTAACTCATATTATAACTCCTAGATCAATCTCATCAACAGAAGAAAACATTGATTGGTTATCAATTAATACAGGAGTGACAACTGCAGTAGGTATTAATAGTAGTCTTTATTTGTATGGGTTTAATGATGAGAATATTAAACCACCTTTCTTAACACAAGGTTATCGGATAGGTGCTAAAAAGAATGATAAATTATTTGTTCATATTGGTGGTGTTGCTAGAGAAGCATCCATTTATATGATTAATAAGGATGGAAGTACAAATACTTCTAGTGTAAAAGAATATAATATAAACGCACCATCTAATAATGTATTTTCTTTAGTAAGTGGAAATCACTCACTTGCTACAGGTGAAAAAGTTATTATACAGAGTACTGATGGAGATCTTCCAGAAAATATTAAAAATGATACAGTATATTATGTTATATGGGTTTCTAATAGTCAATTTAAATTAGCATCTTCTAAAACTAATGCTGATTCTGATCAAGAGATTAATGTATATGGTGGATCTAATCTTAAAGTATTGAGTAGAGTTACTGACAAATCTTCTGGAGATGTTGGACATCCAATTCAATGGGATAAGAATAATAACTCTTGGTATATTAAAACAAATAACAATAGTTCAATCTATAGTAACTTAGGAAGTGTAACTGAGGATAGAACAGAACCTACATTCTTTACAAGGATTGCTGATACTAGAAATTTAGATGATAAAATTTATAAGTTAAGAATGTCGATTCCAAAAGAATTGACTAATTCAAAGAATCCTGAAAGTGGATTTATTCTTCAAGAATCTACTACAACAGGTGTTAGAACTGATGGTGATTTCACAAAGAATAATACATTAACAAGAGATGATTTTGGTTATAATAGGAATCCAAGTTTTATCAGTTCTTGTACTTATGATACTGGTACAAAATTGGTTACTATATCAGCAGATCAACCACATAAATTGAATGTTGGTGATATAGTAACTATTAAGAATGTCACTACTACAGATAATACTGTTGGTGCTGCTAATAGTGGATATAATGGTGAATTTACTGTTAGTTCAGTTATTAATACTTCTGAGTTTACATACAATCCAAATAAAACATTACAGACATCAGTAACAAATGATTTTAATACTAGAAATACTTCGTTACCTAGATTTGAAAGGACTGATTTAAAATCTAATATCTATTTGTATAGGAATGAAATATTTGAAGAGTATATTGGTGGAGCAACAGGACAAGATGGTGTTTATCATGGTTATCCATTAAATGCTAGTGTATCTGTTCCTGAAGAATTTACAACATATAATTACAGTCAAAATGTTACTGATTTATATCCACAACTTGATAGAGATAATATTGATGCCAATCCAAAAGCAGCAAAAACATTTGCTGTAAGATCTCCACTTGGTAAAGTTGTAACTAATGATCTTCAAAATAGTATTACCAGAGAAAGTGTTGATAAGTTAGTTAAAAAGATTGGATTGGGTATTGATGTATCTTCTGTAAGTGGTTTATCTAACGGAATATCTACAATAACATTAAGCAATAACCACAATTTAGCTGGTATATTAACTGCTAATGTTCATTCTGGTAGCACTGGATTTAATGATGGAACTTATTATAATGTAAAGGTATATACAAGCGAAGGAACTCAGAATGATTCAACATGGAATGGTACTAGAGCAAAAGTTATTGTTAGTGGTGGATCTATAACATATTCAGAGGTAACCACTCCAGGTTCAGGTTGGCAAATGAGTTCTTATGGATACTTTGATAAGAGTGTCATAGGATCTAGTGGTTCTAATGGAAGACTTCAGAATACAACATCACCTACTAGTGGTGGGTTGGATGTAAATCAACTATCTCTTCTTACCAGCTTAGTGGTTCAATTTACTGGTTCTGAATCAACTGCTGATGGATATTTTGAAATTAAAAGTACACCAGCAAAAAATAAAGTTGCTATTGCCGCAACAGTAGGTGATACATTACCGACTACTGATCAATATGCTTTTATAAGTGGAATTGATTCGGTTAATATTATTCAAACTGATGCTAGTGGAACTAGTACATTTACTAATGACACACATGATATGAATGTTGGAAGTCAATTCCAAGTAAAGGATGCTTCCAATAATGATCTAGGGGCATTTACTGTAACCGAAAATGTTGGTGTAACAACATTTAAAGCAATTACTGGTTGGAGTGCTGGTACTATAGTAGGTACTGTATTAAAACATGCTTTCTCTTCTAATGATACTGTTTCTGAAAAAGGTGATGAGAATTTAACTGTTAGGGGTATTCCATTATTTGATGGTATGAGTAGCCAAATTAAGGCTGATATGACTACAAGCAGTACGTTTGTAACATTAGTACCTACTCTTCAAAATATGATCCAGAGATTCCCTTATGGTTCTTATATTCAGATTAATGATGAGATAATGAGATGTGCCAGTAGGGTTTTGACTGGTGGATCTAGTAATCAACTTGCAGTTATTCGTGGAGTATTTGGTACAACGATTACATCTCATTCTGAAGATTCATTAATAAACAGAATTAAACCAATACCTATTGAATTCCATAGACCTTCTATATTACGTGCTTCTGGTCATACATTTGAATATCTTGGTTATGGACCAGGTAACTATTCAACATCACTACCACAGGTTCAGGTAAAAACTCTTACAGAGGAAGAAGAATTCCTTTCACAATCTCAAGAAAGGGGTGCTGGTGCTGTTGTCTACACTGGTATGAATAATAAAGGTGACTTCTATGTAGGTAACCAAAAACAATCAGCATTAACTGGAGAGAATACATCATTTGATGTTCCTGTACCAACAATAGCAGGTCAAGATCCTGGTAGATTGAGTGTAGTATTTGATGAAGTTACAGTTAAAGAAAGATTAGTTGTAGAGGGTGGTAAATCTAATACATCATTATCAGAATTTGATGGTCCAGTAACATTCAACAATGAAGTTCAGAATAAAGCACAAGTTAAAATTAAGGATACAACAGAATCAACAAGTTATACATCTGGTGCTCTTGTAGTTAAAGGTGGTGTTGGTATTGGTGGAACAGTCAATATTGGTGCTGGTTCATCTATTAAACTTCCTGATGATAGTAAAATAATATTTGGTGATAGTAATGATCTAGAAATATATCATGGATCAACCCAGTCTGGTAATAATACTAATGTTATTAGATCTATAAATTCTAATACTTTATTATTTGAGACAAGAGATGGATCTATAGTAATTAATAATAGAACAGGTGATGGTCCAACGAATTTTGAGAATATGATTACTGCTACTGCTAATTCTCATGTTCGATTATACCATAATGGAGCAAAAAAATTACAAACTACTCAAACGGGAGTGGTATTGACAGGAATAGCCACTGCTGGTTACTTCTATGGTGATGGTTCTAACATAACCAATCTTGATGATACTAATATAACTGGTATTATTACCACTACAAAATTAGGTGGTGGTACTGCTGATAGTACCACATATTTGAATGGTATTGGTCAATGGGCTACAATTGATACTTCTAAACTTATAGATTCTGCTAGTACTACAAGAGCAGAAGCAACTACCAGTGGTGTTACCGTAACTGGTACTCTGGATTTTGGTGCTGATACATTAGACATATATCATAATGCTACTGATGGTAGTATAGATGTTAAGGAGGGTTCATTAACACTTCGTGTTAAGGATACTGCTGGTAAGGGATTTTATATAGAAGACCCTAATGGTAGTAGTGCTCAGACAATAGCAAAATTTGAGAAGAACTCAACTGGTGGTGCTGGTCGTTGCGAATTGATGTATGGTGGAGCAAAGGTATTTGAAACTGTTAGTGGTGGTGTAACTATAACAGGTGCTTTAGAAGTTACTGGTGACATTACAGCATTAACTTCCGATATTAGACTTAAGGATGAGATTTCACCTATAACAAAAGCTCTTGATAAAGTTAAATCTATTAATGGATTTACCTATAAACATAATGAAACTGCTAAAGTTGAGTGTAATATTGATACAGGAGATCAAAGATTTGCTGGTGTATCCGCACAGGAAATTCAAGCAGTATTACCAGAAGCAGTTAAACCTGCTCCAAGTAATAAAGAGTATCTAACTGTTCAATATGAAAAACTTGTTCCTCTACTCATTGAGGCAGTCAAAGAACTTTCAGCAAAAGTTGAAAATTTGGAACAAAAATTATCAGATAAATAACTAAAAAGAAATAATGGCAAATTATACTAAGTCATTCAATTTTAGAAATGGTGTACAAGTTGACGACGACAACTTCATCATAGATTCAAATGGTTTGGTGGGGATAGGAACCACCTTACCAGGAAAATTATTAGATGTTTATGGAAATGCGAGAGTTTCTGGTATTGCCTCATTAGTAGATGTAGGTGTTACTGGAATTGTAACAGTAGGTAATATAAAGTTAGATGCTTCAAGTGGTGTAGTAACAGCAACTAAATTTGTTGGTGATGCTTCTGGGTTAAGTAATATAGTTGCTATAGCAACAGATGGATGGGTAACTCAAGCAGGTACACTTTCAACTACAGCAAAAATTGGTATTAATAGTACAATACCATCATCAAACTTGGATGTAGATGGACATATAAAAATAACAGGATTCTCAACATTTGGTAATAATATTGATGCTAATGGATCTATAGATGTAGCACAAAATCTAGTTGTTACTGGTGTCTCTACATTTAATGGTGTTGCTAATTTTAATACTGGTATTGTTCCTGATGTAGATGAAGGTGCTTATATTGGTACATCTGGGAAACCATTCTCTGAAGCACATATTGGTGAAATTAGAATAGCAAATTCAACTAATGATGGTGAGATAGATACCGCAACTGGAGATCTCACACTTGATTCAGCAACTGGTGAAACAAAAGTAGATGATAATTTAACTGTAACTGGTATAGCAACTGTAACGGGAACTACTCTATTCGCAAAACAATTTGATATATCTGGTGTCTCTACTTTTGGTGGTAATATAGATGCTAATGGAGATATAGATGTAGCAGGAAATGCTGGTATTGGTAGTCTAAATGTATCTGGTGTCTCTACATTTGTTGGTCTATCTACATTTACAGGTAGTGTTAATATTGGAAATGCTCTTTCTGATAGATTAAATGTTGGTGCTTCTATAAAAAGTAATTTAATTCCTGATCAGAGTGGTGCTAGTAAATATGATTTGGGATGGGCTGCTGGTGGAGCAACATTCCATTGGAGAAATTTATATCTTACTAATACTGCTGTTATAGGTGGTCTTAGTAACACTGGTGTGTCCACATTTAGTGGTGATATACAGATTGGTACTGCTGGAATAATCTCTGCTTTTAATAATGATGTTATTTTAAAATCAGCATTATTCAATGTTAAGAAGAATGGTAGTGAAGAAGATTTACTTATTGCTGATTCTGATGGTAATGTTAAATTATTCTATGATAATGCTCTTAAATTCCAAACAACTGGAATAGGGGTTTCTGCGTATGGTGAATTAACTGTTGCTAGCCTTGGTGGAGGAACTAATAATTTATCTTTGAAATATGGTTCTCTAAGATATGGTAATGAAAGTGTAGGATTCCCTTATAGTACAAGAAAATCATTAGATATATTAAATTACGATACTGGTAATATTAATTTTAATTTAGATGCTACCAATCAAGCTTCTAATATTGGAAATTTCTATTGGACTAAGTATAATAGTCCAGTAATGACTCTTACCAATGATGGTAAGTTAGGTATTGGTATAACACTACCTGAATATCCATTACATGTATCAGGTATATCAACCTTTGTAGGTGATGTTACATGCGGAAATGATTTACTTGTTGGTGGTAGTTTAACTTTATCTGCAGGAGCATTTACTGGTAATGTTACTGGTAATCTTACTGGTAATGTTACTGGATTGGTAAATTCATCAGCGGGAGTTAATACTGTTGCCTTATTACAAACTACTGATGGTATTGGAATTGGTCTTACATCTGGTGGAGATAGGTTAAAGGTTAATAATCTTAATGGAGCAAGATTTTATGTTACTACTGATGGTAATGTCGGTGTTTGTACTCATAAAACGTTTACTGATGTAAAATTTGCTGTACCAGACTCAGCATCTGTTCTTTCTTCAGTGGGTATAGGAACTACTACATTAAAATCTACAGTTGATTTTAGTTCTGCTGGAGGAACAAGTAGTAATCCTGATGCTAATATAACTAACCGATTTATGATTCCACCTCTACTTGATAATACTGGAAGAGGTAATTTAACTGGTTTAGTTGCTGGAGCATTGATCTTTAATACAAGTACAAATAAATTAAATGTATATAATGGAAGTGCGTGGAGAGAGGTGACGGACGGAGCAGTGTAGAATGACTATTAAAGCATCTGGTACTTTTTTAAAATTCTCTGAAATAGCAGCAGAATTTGGTTATCCAACGGATAATAAGTTTGGTAATTATAGAAATGCAACTAATGAAACAGGATGGGATTTAGGTGATCTTCCTTTAGATACTGGAATACCAACATCAGGAGCACTTAAATTTAGTGATTTTTATAGCAAACAATTAAATGTTGTTGTTAATTGTTGGGATGATAATGTGAATACGGATTATCATGTTAATGCCAGAGCTCAATGGAATAATGATAATGTTGTTGTAGTTGGTGATACTAATGCAACTAAAAAAGATGCTAATAGTAAAGTAATCATACATGTAAATAAAGAGATAGGATCAGAATCTGGTGGATATGGAGCAAACGCAGCAGCTAAGGAAGTTCAACGTGGTAAATGTGCGTTGAGAACTGGAACTGGTTGGGATTCTACCACAAAGATGGTAATTGATCTTGGTGATTCTGCTAGATTACGTGGTGCTGGTGGTCAAGGTGGTAAAGGTAATAACCCAGCTAATGATGCTGGTAACATTAAACATGGTAGAGAAGGTACTAGTGGTTTAGGTATTCAATTTGGAACTAGTAGTAATAAGACAGTAATAAATGTTAATTCTTCCGCAGTCATTCGTGCTGGATACGGTGGCGGTGGAGGTGGTGGCGGTAGTTACTTTGATGAAAAAGGTGGTGGTGGTCACCCATATCCTGGAACTGGTGGAGGTGGTGGTGCTGGTTGGCCAGTAGGAGCTGGTGGAGCAGCAGGTAGTGGTCATTTTGGTGATGGTGCTGCAGCAGTAGCTGGAAATGCTGGTACGAGAACTGCTGGTGGTTCTAGTGGTAATGGATCAACAACTGCTAATAAACGAGGTGGAGATGGTGGAGATTCTAGTGCCGATGCCGCAGATGGTACAACAGGACAATGTGATGCTGGTTGTTCTGATAACGGAGTTGGTGGAGGTAATGGAACAGCATTAAGATCAGTAGGTGCTTCCAATACTTACACTTTAAATAATAATGGTAGTGTGGTTGGTGGAACAAAGAATAGTGCTGACGTATCGTAGATATATAAATTAGTATTATCGTTTATTATGTTGAAGGATTGTATTGAAGTTTATGATGATGTTTTTACGCCTGAAGAATGTAAAAACTTTATTCGTGATATTAATGATATGACTGAAAAGTCAATAATGTCTAATGAGAAAAATATAGAGGGAAAAAGAACTGTTGACGCAGATCATATAACTACCAATTTATCCTATGATTATAGTTTAAAGGCATGGAATAGTATTGGAATGGAGTTTCTTGATAAAATAAAGAAACCGATAGATCATTATCTCAATGAATATAGTATATTATTACAAGAGCAATATTTATTTTATGATATTAAAGTAAAAAAGATCCCAGAAGGAG
>MDSY01155502.1_pt1 | contig 12975 bp, 2 predicted proteins | sample 811131 | NCBI WGS metagenome assembly MDSY01 (sample SAMN05326643, study PRJNA326480) | marine metagenome | isolation source: seawater | place: Atlantic Ocean: South West | collected 2010
GACTAGATTATGAGATAGATTCTGTACCTCTTGCAGAATTTTAGTTAAAGAAAGGTAATAAATAACTCAATAAATATAGTATTTTTGTATTCTTATGCCTGTAGAGAGGTTAAGTAGGTCATTTAAAGATGTTAGTGCCTCATTTAAGGTAAATCCCTTGAATGAGGACCTTATTGCGATTAAAAATGAGACTGCAATTTCCCGTTCTATCAGGAATTTGATCACTACTAAGCCTGGAGAACGGTTTTTTAACCCACTTTTAGGTTCTCAAGTCACCGGACTCCTTTTTGAGAACGTTGATAAGCTTACAGCATCCACAATTACGGATGAAATTAAGATAACTATTGAAAATTTTGAGCCTAGAGTGGAATTAACCGACGTTGATGTAGTTCCAGACTATAATAATGGTGAATTTAACGTTAATATACGTTATTTGATCATAGGAATTGATGTATTACCTCAACAATTATCATTTGCATTACAACCAACACGATAATGGCATTAGTAAATTACGCAGATTTAGATTTTAATCAAGTAAAAACGTCGATTAAAGATTATCTTAAGTCAAATTCCAATTTTACTGACTATGATTTTGAAGGATCCAATCTTTCAACGATTATAGATGTTCTTGCTTATAATACTTACATAACCTCATACAATGCCAACATGGTAACGAATGAGGCATTTATTGATAGTGCAACATTAAGAGAAAATGTTGTTTCGCTTGCAAGAAATATTGGTTATGTTCCTAATTCAAGAAAATCAGCAAGAGCAAAGATATCTTTCTTTGTTGATACTAGTACTTTTGCAAATGCTCCCTCTAGTTTAATATTACAAGCAGGTGTTGTATGTAATACTAGTGTATTTGGAAATCAAAGTTATTCTTTTGCAATTCCTGAAGATATTACAGTTCCAGTAAGTGATAATATTGCAGAATTTAATGATATCACCATTTATGAAGGAACTAGAGTCACTCAAAACTTTACAGTTAGCTCTAATACACCAAATCAGAGATTTATTTTAGCAAATAATGGTATTGACACCTCTTTAATCAATGTATCTGTTAAACCTAACGTAAATTCTACTACATCACGCAATTATTACCTTTCAAACAGTCTTTTTGACTTAGATAGTAGTTCAGCAGTCTTTTTTATTCAAGAAGTGGAAGGTGAACAGTATGAATTAATCTTTGGAGATGGTATTTTTGGTAAAAAACTCCAAGATCCAGAATATATTACAGCAACTTATACAGTTTCTAATGGTAAAGAAGCTAATGACCTTGCAGACTTTACTTTTGCAGGATCCTTAATTGATGATTCGGATAGATCAATAACCACTGGAGTTTCAATAATTACTTGTAGTGAAACTTCACATTCTGGTGCAAGTATTGAAAGTATAGAATCTGTTAAAAAATATGGAACTAGAATTTATGCTTCAAGAAATAGAGCAGTCACTGCAGCTGACTATGAAGCGTTAATTCCTACCATTTATCCTGAAACAGAATCAGTTTCTGCTTATGGTGGAGAAACTTTAAATCCACCTCAATTTGGAAAAGTTTTTATTAGTATTAAACCATATAATGACCGATATCTATCAAATTTAATTAAAGATAATATTAAAAGAGATATTCAACAGTACAGTGTGGCAGGTATTATTCCTGAAGTTGTTGATTTGAAATATCTTTATATTGAAACTACATCTAATGTTTATTATAACACTAATTTAGCACCATCTTCTAATGCAGTAAAGACATTAGTTTCTCAAAATATTAATACATATGCCGACTCTACTGAATTAAATAAATTTGGAGCACGGTTTAAGTATAGTCAATTCTTAGGAATAATTGATGATAGTCATGAATCCATTACTTCTAATATTACTACGGTAGTTATGAGAAGGGATTTAAGAGCTTTAGTAAATAGTTTTGCTGATTATGAAATATGTTATGGAAATAGATTTCATATTTCTAGTGAAAGTGGTTATAATATTAAATCTTCTGGATTTACTGTAAGTGGAATTGCCGGAGATGTTTATTTGGGTGATATTCCAAATGCAGATCTTAAAACAGGTATTATTAATCTATACAAATTAGATTCACCTACTCAACCAAGAATATGTAGAAGAAATGTTGGAACTATTGATTATATAAAAGGTGAGATTATACTCTACCCTATTAATATAATTTCAACAGTGATTAATCGCGGAACTCCCTTAATTGAAATAGAAGCAGTTCCTTATTCTAATGATGTTATAGGATTGCAGGATCTTTATTTGCAACTAGATACTAGTAATGTAATTATAAACATGTGGCCCGATGATGTTTCATCTGGCGTAGAATTGGCAGGAACTTCTCACCAAGTATCATCAAGTTATTCAAACGGAGTATTTGTTCGATAGAATATGTCAGAAACTAGAGTTAAAATTCAATCTATTGTTGAGAATCAACTACCGGATTTTATTGCAGAAGAGAATCCTCTTCTAGTAGAATTTTTAAAGCAATATTATATTTCTCAAGAATACCCTAGTGGATGTGCTGATCTTATTCAAAATATTGATAAGTATATCAAACTTGATGAAATTTTTGATTCTACAGAATCATGTATTTTATCCCAAACGGTATCTCCTACAGATACAACTATTAACGTTAGTAGTGCTGTTGATCAAGATGGAAAGATATTAAGTGGAACAAAAGGTTTTCCTGATAGAAATGGATTAATTAAAATTGATGATGAGATAATTACATATACAAGTAAAACAGATACAACTTTTGAAGGATGTACTAGAGGATTTAGTGGAGTAACATCATATTCAAAACTTAATAATCCAGAAGAATTAGTTTTCTCAACTTCAGTTGCGGTAGAGCATGAATATAAAACATATGAAACTAATTACCCTATAGGACCTATTGTTCATAATTTGAGTGGAATATTCTTACAAGAGTTTCTTAAGAAATTAAAACAGCAATTTATTCCTGGATTTGCAGAAAGAACTCTTGATTCTAACTTAAATCAAAATCTTTTTATTAAAGAATCAAAATCTTTTTATACTTCAAAAGGAACGGATAAGTCTTTTAAGATTTTGTTTGGTGCATTATATGGAGAACCTGTAGAAGTTTTAAAACCTAGAGATTTTCTGTTTAGACCATCTGATGCTGGTTGGAGAAGGACTAAGGATTTAGTAGTTGAAAAACTTTCTGGAAACCCTCTTGATCTTTTAAATAATACTCTCTACCAGAATGAAGAGGAAGATTATGACATTTCTGAAGCATATGCATCTATTACAGATGTAGAAAAGATTTCTATTGGTGGAACAGAGTTTTATAAACTTAGTTTTGATGCTGATTATAACAAAGATTTGGTTTTAGAGGGAACTGTTTATGGTGAGTTTTCAGTTCATCCAAAAACTTTATTGATAACTCCTGTTTCTATTGGAGCTACTACGCTAGATGTTGATTCAACAGTTGGATTTGCTAAATCTGGTGAATTGGCAGTGACTTATGATTCCGGAGTTGCTGGAATTTTAACATATTATTCAAAGTCATCAACACAATTTTTTGACGTTACTAATGTTACTGCTGGTATAGGAACTGCAGCAGAACTTAGGTTAAATGTAAACGCATATGGATATTCTGGGATAACAACCGATAATCCCATTACAGTAAGAATAGGATCTGTTTTAGATGAAGTAGTAATCCCTTCTAAAACTTATCTTTTCTCAAAGAATGACACTGCTAAAGTTAAAACATTAGGAATTTCTTCAAGTACTATTAGAAGAAATAATTGGATCAGTAATGTAGCCAATACTTATAAAGTAGACTCTTTTGAGTTACAAAATCAATCTAATTGGACATATGAGATCACAACATATGATACTCATAATTTTAGAGCAGGTGATAAAGCACAATTTATAAGGACTGATGATACTGCAAAATTTAATGATTGTGAAATTGTATCTGTTTCTGCTCATAATAAGTTTTCGATTAGAGGTCAAGGAGAATTAGATGATTCATATACTTATGAAGTGCAGAGATATGTTTTAAAGGTAGAATCTTCTTCTTATCCATATCTTGGTCGTTATAATGCTAATCTTGAAAATACATATACAGATTATGATAATAAGGTTTTAGTTGCTTCTCCTTCTCTTCCTTTTTATAATAATCAACTTATTAATCCATACTCTAGAAAAGTAACCCTTACTGGTGAATATTCTGGAACAGAAATTGATATTATTTCACAGGATGCTACTTTAAGAGATCATGGATTTTTCACTGGAGATAAAATCTATTATCAACCATATATTGTTTCAACTTCTTTTACAGATTCAGATGGGAATCCTGGTGTTAGTACTTCTGTTAGTAAGTTTCCCGAATTAGAAGAAGGTCTTTATTTTGTTAAAAGAGTTAATTCTTCAAAAATAAGTTTAGCAAAGAGTCCTTCTAATATTCAAAATGGAGATTTTATTAGTTTAGCTGGAATAGTAACTTCTAATGTTATTCAAGATTATGAATTTGCAAGGAAAGAAATAAGAGGACAGAATCTTTTAAGAGAAATAGAGGATCCTCTTAATAGGAGTGGGGATTATGAGACTGAACCTGGAAAGACTGGTATATTTGTTAATGGTGTAGAACTGTTAAATTATAAGTCTTCTGAAACTGTTTTTTATGGAAAAATTAAGGATATTGAAGTAGGAGCACCTGGTTCAGGATATGATGTTATAAATCCTCCAAGTTTAGATATTTCAGATTCTATAGGAGCTGGTGCTACAGGAATTTGTGCCGTAAATGGATCTTTAGAAAGAATAGAGATTATTGATTCTGGATTTGATTATGTAACTAAACCATTTATTACTATTGATGGAGGAAATGGTAAAGATGCTTCTGCAGAAATCAGTATGAGATCTGTAGGACATGAAGTTTCATTTGATTCTACTAATCAAGGAAAGGATGGTGATGTATTCATTCAAGCTGGAAGTGCTACTACTAGTCTGATTGGATTCTCTACTTATCATAAATTTAGGGATTATGAAAAAATTGTATATGATCCTCAAAAACAAACAGCATTAAGTGGTTTTACTACTGATTCTTTTTATCATGTTAATGTCGTTGATGCAACAACTATTAGACTTCATGAAACGGAAGATGATGCTATTGCTGGTATAAACACAGTTTATATTAGTAACTATGGAGTTGGAAAACAACTAATCAAATCGTCTGAGAAGAAAGATATAATTTCAAATATTCTTGTTTCTAATAGTGGTGAAGGTTATCAGAATAAGAAACGAACTGTACTTACTTCTGGTATTAGCACTTCACGGAATATTGTTAATATAGATGCTCATGGTTATGAAACCGGAGAAACCCTTACTTATGCAACTACTGGAACAGCAGTTGATGGTCTTAATACATCTCTCCAGTATTTGGTTAAAAAAGTAAATGACGATTCCTTTAAACTTGCTCCAGTAGGATTAGGTACTACTTCAAAAACTGAATATTTAGATAGTGATCAATATATTGATTTAAAATCTATAGGAAGCGGAGTCCATTCCTTTAATTACCCTGCAATTACAGTTTCTATTACAGGTAGTATTGGAGTATCTACTTTATCTAATCAAGATTTTAATGCGAAGATACAACCTATCTTTAGAGGAAATATTGACTCTGTACATTTAACTGATAATGGGAGTAAATATGGGTCAGATCATATTATCAATTATGACAGACAACCAACGTTTACATTTAGAAGTGGTAAAAATGCAGAAGCAACTGTTATTGTTAATAATGGAAAAATAATTGAGGTTTTAGTTACTAGAGGAGGTTCTGGGTATAACACGCCACCAGACTTGGAAATTAATGGAACAGGGAATTATGCAAAACTAACTCCTATTATTGAAAGTGGACAATTAAAAGAAATAAAAGTTATAAATGGTGGAATAGAATATGATGACACTACTACTCTTACAATAACTGGTGCTGGTTCTGATTGTAGGTTGAGAGGTAATCTTGAAAATTGGACAGTAAACTTATTTAAAAAATATTTGAATACAATAACTCCTGATGATGGTATTATTGATGAATCGGATAGAGATAATTATGGATTACAATATTGTCACATGTATGCTCCTCGTGAATTAAGAGAGGAAGTATTTACAAGGAATTCTGAAGGGGGAATACAATATGGAAATCCTGATTTAAAAATATTTGGAAATAAAGAACAACCTTCTGAAGAGCATTCCCCAATTATAGGGTGGGCATATGACGGAAACCCCATATATGGTCCATATGGGTATACAACTCCAGAAGGAGGCACTGTAAGGGCACTGAAGACAGGATACAAGGTGATTACGAACGCAACCCGTCCTCCTGAAACTAATTTCCCTAGCGGTTTCTTTAATGAAGATTATGCTTTTAAAGATGTAGGCGATCTTGATGAACATAACGGTAGATATTGTGTGACCCCAGATTTTCCTAAAGGAGTTTATGCATATTTTACAACCATTAATAATAATGCTACAGAAACTGATGGATCTTTTGAAGGATTCTTCCAACCTGAGTTTCCTTATGTTATTGGAACAAGTTTTTACTCTCAACCAAATTCTTTTAACTTTAGTATAGAATCAAATCAAGAAGACTATGATTTAAATAATTCTCCATGGTTTAGAAATACTCTGGATTATAGATTGAAGGGATCTAATAGTGAATATGATTTTGTTTTTAATCCAAATAAACTTAGAGAACAAACAGTAAATATTGATCAAGTTTCTAACGGAAGTGTAGAGTCAGTAGGAGTTGTAACTGGTGGTAAAAATTATAATGTAAATGATAGGGTTTTATTTGATAATGCTCTTACAGATGGAAGTAATGCTGCTGCTAAAGTTAAGAGAGTTTATAGTCCAGAACTTTCTTCTTTAAGTGTTGCTACTACTTCATATTCTAATGTGGAGTTTGGAACAATAGATGCTGTTGGAAATATTGTTGGATTCACTACTGCTCCACACGGATTAAAGGATGCGGAGATAATAACAATTTCTGGTATTAGTTCCTATTATGCAAATCTTCAAGGATCTTATAATATAGGGGTAAGAACAGATAATTTTGTAACTACTTTAGGAATTGGAAGTACTAATGTAACAGGATTAACTACTTACATCTATACTACAGGATTTTTAGATTATCCTTATATTAGAGAAAATGATATCCTAGGAATAGGAAATACTGAAAAGGTTAAAGTTCTTAATATTGATAAATCTGGAAGAAGAATTAAAGTTTTAAGAGCTATTGATGGGACAGTTGGGTTTGCATATAGTGCATCTATTATTCTTAAAGAAAATCCACGTAAATTTACTGTCAATACCGGATTCAAAACAGATTACAGTTATCTTCCTAATAGAGAAATTTATTTTGATCCTAATGAATCAGTTGGGGTGGGAACTTCTGCAATAGCAGGATTGGGATCTACTGCTGTGTTCTCAATGCCTGGGTTAGGAGCAACTCAAGTATTTGTTCCTTATCAACAAATCTATCTACCAAATCATGGTTTAAAAACAGGTGAAAAGGTTACTTACTCATCACATGGAGGAACTGAAATTAATGTTCTTTTAAACGGGACTAAATTCGCATTACCTCAAACTCAAGATTTATATATTGCTAACATTTCTCAGAATTTTATTGGAGTATCGACAGTTAAAGTTGGTTTAGGAACTACAGGAACATATGTTGGTATTGGATCAACTACTAATGATGGTCTTTTATTCTTTAGGAATTTTGGTACTGGTTCTTATCATAGTTTTACTACTAAACGCACTATTATAAGTGGAGAAATAAATCAAAATATTGTTACTGTACTTACATCTCTTGGATCCACCCATGGACTTTCATTGGGTGATAATATTAACTTTAATTGTATTCCTAAAAATGAAGAAACAATAACTGTTAAATATGATGATGATAATAGAAGAGCTTTATTCAATCCATCTACATTTGTTGCAGGGAATGTTTCTACTTCTGAGAGTACTATTACTATTTCAGATCATGGATTACGTACTGGCGATAAGGTAATCTATACTGCATCTTCACCTGCTGGGGGATTAACAAATGAATCTATTTACTATATTTCATATTATACAAAAGATAAGATAAGGCTTTGTGCCACTAAGTATGATTTATTTCTAAAAGATCCTAATTATATTAATATTACAAGTGCGACAGCAGGAACAATATCTTTAATTAATCCAGAACTTAATGTTTATAAAAATAAAATTGTTAAATTTGACGTAAGTGATTCTTCATTAGCATCTATAGTTGGAGTAACATCTTATTCAGCTTTCTCTCTTAATTTTTACAGAGATCCTGATTTTAATTATGAATTTGATGCTACCGGAAAAACAGATGATTTTGAAGTTGTCCGAACAGGAGAGACTGGAATTGGTGCATCTGCTAATGTTAAATTATTCTTAAATGATTTTATTCCTAATAATCTTTATTATAAATTAGAACCAGTAGATAGTGACAATATTGCGGATATTAAAAAAGAAATAATAGTAGATAAAGATGTTTATAATAACAATCAAATTAATTTAATTGATAGTGTATATTCAGGAACTCATAGGGTAGTAGGTCTGGGTACAACTACTGTCATTTATAATTTAACAAAATATCCAGAAGCAAGTTCTTATGCACCAGGTACAGCAAATCTTTATTATACAACTAAATCTACTACTGCTTATGGTGCAATTGAAAGCATAGAAGTTCTTAATGGTGGAAGAAATTATAAATTAACTCCTGGAATTACTACAGTTTCTTCTTCTTATGGTAAAGATGCCATATTGGATGTTAGTAGTAAATCTATTGGAATAATTGAAAAAGATACTATTAATAATATTGGATTTGACTATCCATCTGATAATACTTTAAGTCCTTCTCTTAATCTTCCTGAAATTCTTCAAATTAAACCTCTTAATTCCTTTAAGAGTATTGGTATTAGTTCTGGTGGTAAGAATTATCTTACTGATCCAAGTCTAGTTGTTTTGGATGGATTTACTGGAAAGCAAGTTGATGATGTATCATTAGTATATCAGATAGGAAATCCTCAAGTTAAGATATTTCAGAATACCTATGGAATGTATAATGTTTTACCAACAATTATACCGATTCATAATTCTAATGGAGTGGGAATTAATACTATAACCTTTAATAGTACAACTAAGAAAGTAACGGTAGGTATAAACACAGGATTTAGTGACCTATTCCCATTTGCGGTAGGAGATAAAGTTTTAATCGAAAATACAAGTGTTGGAGTAGGATCTACATCTAAAGGATATAATTCAGAAGCTTATAATTATAAGTTATTTCCAGTTACCTCTGTTAATGAAGCTCTAGGTGGAAATAAGGGACAAGTTGTTTTTGATATGACAGATGTTTTAGATGATGGTCAATATCCTGGATATTATGATTCAACAACCTCCGGAGCTGGTAGAATTATTCCAGCAAAAGATTTCCCAATTTTTGATATTAAACTTCAGGTAAATGATTTCCTCCAAGGCGAAGAAGTTACTGCTCCTTCTGGAAGTGGAGTTGTTGATAGTTGGAATAATAAGATTGAAACTTTAAAAGTTACTTCAGATTCTGATTTCCAAGTTAAAGATATTGTAACTGGTAAAACTTCATTTACAAAAGGGATTATTGAAAGTAAAATTGAATTTGATTCTTATATTAAATTAGGACCCTATACTCAAGTAGATAAAGGGTGGAAATATGATACTGGTATTTTAAACAATAACGTTCAAAGACTTCCTGATAATGATTATTACCAATATTTCTCTTATTCTTTAAAATCTAAAATTCCTTATCAAACTTGGAATGATCCTGTTAGTTCTTTAAATCATACTTCTGGATTCTTGAAATTCTCCGATTTAATTATGGAGAGTACTGATAATGCTTTACATTCTACTACATTTGGTGAAGATAGTGTAACTGATATTACAGTAGATATTGAAGGACTTGGAAACTTACATTGTTTCTATACTTTCGATTTAGCAACTGAAGAAACAAATCTAATAGGATCTACATTAGTTTCTGATGAAATCAAATTCCAGAATAGAATATTATCTGATTATAATGAATCTATTGGAAACAGAGTCTTAACAATTGATGACTTTAGTGGCGACTTTAATCATAAAGCAAGAGGAACAAAATATGCTGTTGTTGATAATTACAAATTATCTTCTGCTAGAGCGAAAAAATATTTTACCTATGTAAGAGATACCAGATATACAGATGAAAGGCAAATAATGGTTGTAATGGTATTGCATGATAATTCCAGAGGGGTTCTTAATCAATATGGTAGAGTTGAAACCTATCCTGATTTAGGTTCCTTTGATTGGAGGGTAAGTGGTAATGAAGGTCAACTTTTATTCTATCCTAATAAGTTTAAGGTTAATAATTATGATGTAACTCATGTTGCATATGATCTTAAGAGTTCTACTTCAGGAATAGGTAGCACTGCTTTAGGAAGCATAGTCCATATTAATTCTCATTATAAGGCGATTGCAAATGGAGCTAGTTCTGCACAAACTATTGTAGGAATTGCCTCTACTTATCGCTCAGTTAAAGTACTGGTTGAAATTGGAGCAGATGATGAATCTTACTTTGAATATGATGAACTCAATTTAATTCATGATGGATCAACTGTTAACTTAATTGATTATGGTGGATTAAGTGATAATAATCAAATTAATCCAGTTACTGGAACTTATACTGGATTAGGAACTTATTATCCATACATTGACGGAACTAGACTTAAGATTGACTTTACTCCAGATTCTGCTGTTGGTGTAGCGCATAGTGTAAATTCTATGACTGTTTCAATTGCTAGTAGCACATCAACTGCTACAGGAGTAGGAACTGCTAGTGAATTAAATACTGGTTTACTCGATTCTTGGTATACTTCAATCGCTGCTTCAGGATCTCCTGGAGTAACAACTATTGCAGAATATCATGAAGATTCTCATGCTGCATATTACATTGTTCAGGTAGAAGATACTACGAATAAGCAGTATGAAATGTCGGAAGTTTTGGTAGTTGATGATGGAACAACTAATTCTATAACAGAATATGGTAATATACGTTCTCACGGTTCTCTAGGATCCATTAGTGCTAATATTGATGGTTCTGAAAGAAAGCATTTAACATTTACTCCTAATAAAAATATTAAGGTTCAAGTAAAAGTATTCCAAAATGTTTTAAGTCTAGTTAAGTCTACTGTTGATACTGATTCTATTGGTTTGGATTATCCTGATAATAATGCAACAATAGAAAGTGGTTATGCAACTTATGAAGGAACTGAAAGAGATATTAAGAGACAATTTGGATTACTTCATAATACCAAACCAATTTTCCAAAGATTTGTTGATGGTAGTGATAGTGATATTGTTAGTGTTTCTGATAATACTATTAGTATTCCTGATCATTATTTTGTAACAGGGGAAAAACTTTCTTATTCTTATGCTGGATCTGGAACTACTCAGGCAATTAGTGTTGCTTCTACTAGTGGAACTGGATTTGCAGCTACCACCAAAGTACCAGCATCAATATACTGCGTTAAAATTAATGAGAGTACTATTAAGTTAGCAGCAAGTGCTGAAAAAGCATTATTACAGACTCCAGTAGTGATGGATATTACTGCTGTTGGTATTGGAACTTCACACTCTTTCACTTCTAATAATCAAAACTCTAAAGCACTTGTCGCAATTGATAATTGGATTCAATCTCCTCTTGTTGGAAGTGCTTTAAGTACTACTCTTGCTAAGGCTGTTGGTAGATTAGACACTAGAATTACCTTTAGCGGAATAACATCATTCTTTAGTGGGAATCTGGTGCAAATTAATGATGAAATTATGAAAATCAACACTGTTGGTTTGGGAAGCACTAATGTGATTTTGGTGGATAGACCTTGGATGGGTACTGGTCTTGCTGACCATTCTGCAGGTTCTATGGTGAAAAGAGTTGATGGAAATTATAATATTCGTGAAAATACAATTCATTTTGTCAGCGCACCTTATGGTCCTGATCCTATAGGTTCTACGACTAATGCTCCAGATGATAGAGATTGGACTGGCATTTCCACGCATTCTACTTTCCAAGGTAGAACATTTATGAGAAGTGGTAAGGAAGGGACTATTGCTGAAACATATACTAACAATATGATTTTTGATGATATTTCCAATCAATTTACTGGAATTGGTAAAACATTTACTTTAACAAAAGATGGTGCTAATGTTACTGGATTTTCTACCAATAATGGTATAGTTTTGGTTAATGGAGTTTTCCAAGGTCCAGAAGGACCTCAGGATAGAGATGAAGATTATGAATTTGAACAGAGTTCTGGGATCACTAGTATTTTCTTTACAGGTACAGCATCTTCTGCTACCTATGATCCTAATAATGCTAATGTTCCTGTAGGTGGAGTTATTGTTTCTGTAGGATCTACTGAGGGATGGGGACTTCAACCTTTAGTTGCTGCAGGAGGCACAGCAGTTGTTTCTTCTGCAGGAACTATTCAGTCAGTTGGTATGGGAACTAGCGGATCTGGATATAGACTTGATATTCAACCAACTGTTAATGTTGCTATTCAAACATCTAGTTTGTATGCTGCAAATTACACTGGAATTGGTACTGCACAAATTGTTAATGGTGGAATTACTGGAATAGCAATTACTAATCCACAAGTATTCTACAGACCTCAAACACTTACAAATATTCAGTATAGTGGAGCAACGGGATTAGCAACAATTACTACTTTCTTACCTCATAAGTTAGAAAGAGGTGAAGAGGTCAGTCTTTCTGGAATTGCAATGACATGTGAGTATGCTGCACCACTTTCAATTTCAACCGCTGCATATACCAGTACCACTGGTATTATGACAGTTACAACAACTAGTGCTCATGGATTTAATGCAACTGGTAAATCAAGCGTTGTAATC
>MDSY01033573.1_pt1 | contig 12974 bp, 16 predicted proteins | sample 811131 | NCBI WGS metagenome assembly MDSY01 (sample SAMN05326643, study PRJNA326480) | marine metagenome | isolation source: seawater | place: Atlantic Ocean: South West | collected 2010
CAAAGTCCGTTTCGATTTATGTAATTTGATGTAATTTGATAAAAATTGATGTAATTTTAAAAACGGTGAAATTTACGAAAAAATATTGTATTTAAAAGAGAATCAAAATGATTATTAATGGAAGAATATAAAACAAGACCTAGTTGGGAAGAATACTTCAAATCATTGGTAAAATTAACTGCCAGTCGTTCACCATGTGAAAGACTTAAAGTTGGTTGTATTTTTGTAAAGGATAATAGAATTATAGCACAGGGTTATAATGGTTATATACCTGGTTGCGAGCATAAGTCCGTGATAAAAGATAATCATAATGTAGCTATAATACACGCAGAACAGAATACAATAACAGATTGTGCAAAGAGAGGGGTAAGTTCAGAAGGATGTTGTGCTTATGTAACACATAGACCTTGTTATAATTGTATGAAATTGATGGTTTCTTCTGGTATAAAAGAGGTTAAGTATATAAATGATTATAAAAATGATGATCTCGTTACTGAATTATCTAATGAAACTAATGTAAATTTAATAAAAATTTACTAAAAAATATAATATTTAAAACATAAATGTATAAATTAGATAAATGGATGAAGATGATATTATAATGGATTACCAACTGGAAAACTTTACCGCCGATTCAGAACTTATGCAGACAAGACTTAGAACAAAATTTGAATGTATATCGGGTAAAACCTGGGAAGAGAAACTTGCAACATGTAATAATTGCAAATGTTGCACAAGGCATATGACTAACAGGCCAAAAAAATTAGAACCGTGGATAGAAATACAATTCTCCTTTGATGATAGTTTTGGAGGGTGTATATGTCCTTGTAGACACAATGCTAGATTTATATGCCGACAAGTACATGAACCAATTTCTGAATGTCCTCAAGGGAGTCCAAGAGATGTTAAACAGTTTAGAGATGTTCTTTCACCATCTGAAAGAATGGCATGGCTTGAACATTTAGACATGCAAGAAATGGAAGAATCCATGGAAATCCTTACAACTTCTGAATCATAGGTATAAAAATATATAATCTTAGTAAACTCCTTGGAGTTCTTAAGGCTGGGTAATGAAAATGAAACCATTTATTCCATCTCTTGCAGATAAAGCCGCCCTTACTCTTTTTTATGGTAATAGCAAAATTGTGGATTTTTCACCTTACAACACATTCGCACGTTTTATACAGGGATACTATAATTTGTATATACTAAAGGTTAGAGCATGTGTTTATATTCAAAAGATTTTTAGGGGATATTCATGGAGAATTTGTATATATGATTTCAGAGGATCTCATAGGGATTACATTTGTAGAATAGTAGAAAAACTAAGACCTGAATGGCCAATAAGAGGGTGGAATTCTTTTGTAGATCGTAATGGTATCAGAGTTTGTCGTAGAGATTTACCCGACGGAGTTATTCCTTGGTCTCAGTGGGCTAATTTTTATGATACTTGGAATACTGCATTTTGTTATCATCTCAGACCTAGTTTATCCAGGAGAAGAATGAATTTTCATGCAAGTTTGTTTCATACGCGAGAGAAGTATAGATATTATACCCCGGTGCCGTGGAATAATTATTAGAATATCTAATTACGACTCCTAGGAGTTTAAAGGAGGGCGTAATTAAATATTACATCAAGGAAACGTATGTTGATAAACATAATAGGAATTGGTTCATTTCTGTATCTTATTAGTTCTTATTTTGGTTGTACACCGACTACCAGAACTAAGATACATCCGATCTTTTTTAAGACAGGGGGTTGTCCTTATAATCAAACCACAAAAGATCCAATGGTATTAAAAATAAGAAAGTGCAATATTAGTGTTCGTCGTAGAATTAATGATGAATAAAAGGGGACTAGGGCACATGGGGATCGAACCCATGACCACAAGATTAAAAGTCTTGCGCTCTGCCTACTGAGCTAGTGCCCCTTTTATTTATCGTACATAACCCGTTTTAAGCCAAAGTAAAATCTGAAACATCTCCTGGACCAAATGGGAAACTAGTGGATGATACATTATTGTATAAAATGTCATCAAGTTTAATAGCATAATCGATTTCTTGTTTCTTCGAAAGATTATCGTGAGTATATAGCCATGCAAACCATATAATAAGATATACTATAAAAGTTTTAAACGGAGGTGGATCCATTGTTATCTATTAATACATACATATTGTCTTTAAGTTATTTTCTTTTATTTTTACCCTGAAATGCATCTACTATTTTTCTTAGTTCATCTCTTGCTTCCTTAGTAAATTTAAATTCTCCCTCATCATCTTCTACAATAAAATCATGAATTGAATCATCGCTATCAGCTTCTGATTCTTCAGACGTTTCTTCATCTGTATAAATTACGTCTACTTCATTTATAAGATCCCATTCTCTACAAATATGTCTAGCTATATGTCTACAAGGACAATCACAATCACAACCCCATTTATTATATTCTTCTGGTTTTGGAGACGCGGGTAAATCACACTCTAGAGTGGGGAAATTAAATTTATGTCTTTTACAACACTTACAATTAACTAATTCGGCGGGTAGTGTTTCTAGATCTTTACATGTGTTCATTTTTTTATCAAAATACGTTTCGGCGTCCATATTTTTAAGTTTCAGATAATCTTTGAAATTCATTATATATTATGTTATAATATATGTAATACCTTTAAATCTATTCCGAATCTACAATAGAACATGTAATTTCCTTTTCAATTGGTTCTTCTTCTAGGTCGGAATCGGAAGATACTTCAAAATTTCTCCAATCAATTCCATGTCTAAAACAGTAGTAATTATTTGCCCCATCTGGTTTTGTTGTTCCAGGCTGCTTACACGGATCTCCCGATTTGTTCATTCCACAACACTTATTAACAGTCTTTTCCTTACTTGGATTTTTATACCAAGGTTCTTCTTGATTACTAGCTACAGTAGTATTTTTTTTGGATTCCTTTTTAGTTGTTAGCTTATTAGCCTTTAGGTATGTATTTATATCATTCTTAGTAATCTTACCATCCTTTAATGTCCCGATGTCAAAATCATCAAGTGTCAAATTGTTTTCTTGTGCATATTCTGCGGCAATTTTAGTAGCAAATCTCTTAACAGGGGGACAACCAGGGGAATTGTCAGATGTTGTTTTCTTTACATTAGTTTTCTTTACACTTACATTCACATTGGTATCATTGATTAGTTTATGGGCTATTTCAATAAAAGCATCATTAAAAAGTCCTAGCATTTTACCCATAGCTTCATCATTTAGATTGTATTCAGTTTGAAATTCTTTGAATCTAGCCTCCATTGTGCCCGGTATATTACTTTATTAATTATTTTTTTAAGTTAAATGTTTTTTTGTAAAATTTTTTCAATTTATTTTTCTTTTTTTACACGTGTTTTCTTTTGTTTAGCCGGAATAATGTCTAACCATAGTTCTGGGATATTGTCCATCATTGGTGCGAATATAGTTTCGATAACTGATTTAAATTGGTGTTCGAAGTAGTAAAGATAGTCAATTGGTATATTATTCTTTCTAACATAATCTGGATCTTCTACTTTTTCAAATTGTTTTGTACTGTTGTATGTTGCGAATACAAAAGAAATGCGGTCTCCTGAATTTACAACGTCCATTCTATCTCTTTCTGCTCTTTTTCTAGCTAAAGCTACGTGGGGAAGATTAGCCGGACATTGTTTGAATGTAGTTAGTTTTGAACAATTAGGACAAGTGTGCTCTCTCTTTAGAAAATCCTCTAAGATAGTTTCTTTCGGATTGGTGTCTTCAATCGGTTTTTTCCAAAGAACTGTGATGTCCATTTCTTTTTTACCAGTTACGTTTATTTCATAATATGTTTTAGAACAATCATTACACACGGCTTTACGATCAAATGCATAACCAGTTCTTAGAGATTTTGACAATAAAAGATCATTCATCGGAATTTCTCCGTTTATTAGCTTTCTGATTTTATCCCTAGCAAATTCTTTAGATGTTTCTATAAGTTCGTCTACTGTATCAAATGTGTAATTTAGGACCTTTTCATTTAGGAAGATGTATTCGAAAATCTTTTTAGCATTGTTTCTTACAAACGCGCAATTGTCTCGCCTTACAACCTGAATTCCTTTATAATCTATGTAGTCATATTTTAGAGGGTTTGTCCAGAATAGACTTGCATATCTCTTTTTAGAATACAATATGAAAGGATACATAACCTTCTCAAACTCGAGTTCAATAGGTTTTTTAAATGTAGCCGAGATCCTATCTGCACATTCTGGTGCAACCTTAAATACGTAATTCATATGATCTTGACCCTTTAAGTCACTCTTGAACTTTACATAAATAGAATCTGTATCACCATAAACAACTTCACAATCATACCATTCTTCAGCACATTTCTTCGAATGTGCAATCATGTTTCTACCACTTGCGGTTACAGCCGCCGCAATCTTTTTATTAGGAAGCCTTCCATATTTTGCACCTGTAAAACCATAAATACTATTCATAGAAACCTTGATAGCAAGTTGTACCCCGTTTAGAACAGCATACAAAGAGTCTTCTGGGTTTAATGTTTTCATTTGTTTGCGAATGTCTTTTCTTTCTTTCCACAGGCGTTGTAGAATCTTAGGCATAATACCTTGTTGATTTTGTACAAATTTAACAGGACCTTCTCCAAAGTCTATTGATTCGTATGTAATGTCTTCTAGATTATCATACTCTGGATTATCTACAATTGTTGAGTAATCATAGTTGTGAGCAATCATTATAGAAGGATATAGACTAGCAAAATCAAGACCTGCAATTGGTTCGAAATGAGCACCAGGTGTAGCATCTAGAACTGTTGCACCCACAAAATTATCTTCATCATCGTCTATTTCTCCAGCGGGTTTGTAATCTGTGGTTGGAATAAGAAAATCTTCTTTTTTAGTCTCGTATGCAATTTGAGTATGAACTCTGATTTGCTGACCTCTAAGTTCAATATCTTGCATAGAAACCATAGTAATATTAGACATACCAATCATATTAGTTATAATTCTGAGTTTAAGAATGAGTTCTATAAGAAGCCAGGTATCTTGCGCGCAATACTTGACTACAAGCGCTATTTTATCTTTAGTTGATGTGTTATATTTAAAAAGATCTGCTGGACTAAGGTCGTCCTTAGAATCTCCAATGAAGTGTTCAGAAACGCTATTCAATTTGTAAGATTCTAGTTTATGTTCTTTCTTAATAATAAACATAAGATCAAATTGGGTAATACCATGTGTTTTCATGTATTTCATGGTATTGTCTCCATAAGCAGATGTGCTAAGACGACTCTCAAAAAACTCAGCTGGTTTAGAATTTATTCTACTAAGATTTTGTAGAACGTATTCTATGTCAAGTACTTTAGCTCTTGCATATAAATAACTCCAATCGAAACCATATCCATTATATTGAACTAAGATGTCAGGATCTGTATCTTTAATGAATTTTACCCATCCTTCAATTAGTTCTTTTTCTGTATCGTAAGTTTCTATTATTACTCCATCTACTGGATCACAGTCATTGTCAATAGGACTTTTAATGGTAACAACATGTTTAACCTGTTCTTTTGTCCCAAATTTATACAAACTTGTACCAATCTGGGTAATGATGTCAAGTGGGTTTTCTGGGTTAGGGAATTCATTAATATTTAAATGTCTAGATGAGTAAGAAAATGCCTCAATATCCCAAGATCCGATAGTCAAGTTACAAATGTCCTGTTTATCATATGGTCTTACGTTTTGATAATGACAAATGTAACTATGTTGACATCTTGACATATCCATGTCTTGAGTAAGGGCTTTCGCTTTTACCCACCCGGCCATTTTAATTTCCATTTTGTGTGTAAATCTCAAATAAGGATCTATATTAGATTCATATAGATCAAATTTTAGAGGAGATACCTTATCAATATTAGAAATCTTCGGAAGTTTTGATTTTTCTTTAGGATTTAGTATGTATCTTATCCTATTAAATGTATATAGATTCTTACAAACAAATCTCAAGAATTTAAATTTTTTACCATTAGTAAAACCTTTGTATTTTTTACGTTCGACGAGATCAACTGAGATGAGATCGTTTTTTGATTTGAATAGTTTATTACGAATAAATCTTTCTACTTCCTTTTTTGAGTAATCAGTGAAGGAGTTTTGATGTTTATCAGGGACGAGTGCAAATAAATAAGGTCTATAATTTTCAAATCTAACACAGACAGATTCTCCTAATTCATTTACACCAAAAGTGTAAATGTGATATCTTTTATCAACTACATTAGGATCAGGTTCGTCGTCACCTGAGTAGTCTTGTTCGATATCTTCATCGAATGCTTCCCAAGATAAAATTTGGTACACCAGTTCATTGTGATCAACCTCTTCTGTATACTGAGGACGTTTAAATGGTAACATTATAAGTAAATATGTTATATTTATTTAAGTTAATTATTATTCTGTAAAAAACTGATACCGAATAATAAAGCTGAGCCAAACCCAGCACTTTTTTTAATGAGACTTCCATCTGAAGTAGATACACCAAAAATAGTAAAATCTAACCACTTTTCTGATAATATATTTCCTAATATAATCCAATCGAGGGTTGTAGAAGAAGAATCTGCTATATTTAAAGTAACTATTTCTAATTTTCCATTAGTTTTTTCATGAATTTTTTCATCCGGTATTTTAGATAGAAATTTATTTATAAATTCTATAGATTTAACGTATTTTAATACTCTATTTCTTTGCATAGCATATTTCATCATATAAATTAGTAGTGCTATCTGACAAGATATATACACTATTGTGGGATGTATTAAATATCTATCATGATCTTCAAATTTAATGTCTTTTATTTCATCTGCATCGGGTGGGATGATATCTCTTATAAAAATGGCAAAGGATAAACCACCCAATAGAGTAGTTATACTGATTATGTCATTATAGTAAGATATAGTAGTTTCTATATTTCTTCTTATTATTACGACGTCTTTTATTATTTTAGTTAAAGGAGAATCACATTCTTCACACCATTCATTGATCTCTAAATTAGTTATAAAATCTTTAAAAACAGATATATGCGAATCCATGACAAATACAAATGAAAAAGCATACAAGAATATAACAAGTCTTGAATATATCCATTCAATTATTATAAAAGCGAAGAATAAGATGTCGTTTTTAAATAAATGTGTCCAGTAATAATCATTATAAAACGATGTTATGTCTAAAAAGTTTATTATTATACTTAAAACAGCTGATGAATACACCAATGCCCTGTTTAGTTTTTTACACTTAATTCTTTTCTCTAAATGATCACTTCTAAAGTACAGCTTTTCCCAAATGTATATCAAGGGTACATTTAAATGTGTTAAAAACGAGGTTAAAAATTTTAGATCTGATCTATCCTTTGAGAAGTTATATAGTGTGTAAATTGGTTGTATACACAATATTAGAAATATCATTAAAGAGTAAATAGTATAAAACGTGTATAATACTTTATCTTTTAGTTTCACATTAACGTTTTTTCTTAACTGATAAGTACTCAATTTAGGAGATGGTGTATCCTCTGCGATGAGTTTTAAAGTATTTACTGTTTTAGAATTTCTTAAATTATTATTCCTTGGTGTCTCTTGTATACTGTGGCGCATAACTGGGAAAAAATTTATTTCCCATGATTTAATACCCAAAAAAAATAATAATATATCTATCATAATATATAAAGTAATGTTACTATTAGTTATTATTATTATTTTCTTTGTCGTATATTATTTAGCTGGAGCATGTCTTAATTCACATGTGGCAGATTCAGGTAGAAGATATTATTCTCGAGATAAAAAAACAGCTGAATTACTTGATGTCCTTAGAGACATCTCTGTTGATTTAATATATGATGAAAATATAGACCCAGAAGATTCTAAACTTCTTAAGATTAAATTACAAAATACTAGTTATAGAGAATTGATAGACATGGACCCTAATTTGATGGCATGGAATTACGATAAGGGTAGAGAATTAGGATTTAAAATTTACAACAGGGATGGCACTCCAGTTCCTGCAGGTGAAATAATTAATTCTCTTTTACATGAGCTAGCTCATTCGTTGTGTTGGGATTACGGTCATCACGAAAAATGGCAAAAGAAAAATCGATACCTACAGGATAACTTTCATCAGAAATACGTAAATATTTTAATAAATAAAACATTCTTGACAAAATAAGTAGATGAATGATCTATTTATTGGTGGAGGGGGTATAGATGGTATTACTTTCATAGGAGCATTAGAATATCTTCATCAAAATAAACTACTAGAACTGAAAAGATTTTACGGATGTTCTATAGGTTCTCTTATAGGTGTATTATATATATCTGGTATTTCTCCTACGAGGATTTTATCTGAATTTATGAAAATTGATCTATCTGAACTTATAACGTATGATTTTTCAAAAATAAAAAGTAATAAATCTTTATTAGACAATAAACTGTTAAATACATTTATATCATTTTTAGGCGATGACAAAGATTCGACTATAAAAGAGTTTTCAGATAAATACAATGTAGATATAAATATATATGCAACAAATATCAATACATATTGTTATACTAGTTTTAATAAAAGATGTTTCCCTGAAATTAAGTTAAAAGATGTTATTATAGCATCAATGAGTGTACCATTTATATTTCCGCCTGTAAAAATAAAAGAAGAATATTATATAGACGGGTGTGTAAAAAATATAATAGGGTCTCCCCCGAAGGAGATTTGTATTTTAGGGTATAGTATAATATTAAAAAATATTAGTAAAACATATATGGGTACAGTTATAAAAAGTATGATAAAAAATGATCTTCCAAATAGTTTGTATATTATAGAATGTGATTGTGATAATGGTTCTCAAGACATTTTAAATGCGGCAGAAAAATTAACACCAGAATATATATTTAGATTATACAAATCCGGAATAGGATGTGCTAGAGAACAAATACAGTAATTTAAATAGGATCTATCAGAATTATAGATTTATTATCACGGTGAATCTGTATTTTTTCATATGAATTATTAATAATCTTAATAATTTCATTTAGTGATTTTTTTTCTTTAGATACTTTATTGTTTATATTGTTAAATTCTTCGGAGTCATCTACAACTTTAAATTTTTTAAAAATTTCATATGTTGCCGCCTTTTTAAATGCTCCTTTAACTTTCCCTTCATACGTTTCTCCATTTAGAAAACACATTCTAGAGTGTTCACTTATAATGATGTATGGAATTTTGTTTTCTTCACACACTTTTATTACAAAGGAAGGGGGTGTAGTATATTCTATGAAATTATGAAAAATTATGCAGATGTTCATATTTTTTATTATTTCATAATAAGACTTTTTAGGTTCTTTATCATCTATGGTTCGTCTATAGATGTCAAAGTCGTTATCGAATATTATTTTACTTACATGAGGTAAATGTTTACCATAAACTTGATGTATCCTTATATTATCGGGCAAATAATTCTTAGAAATGTATTTTGAAATAAGAGCATAGTTGTCCCAGTTATCATCCTCAACTATAAACACGTTCATGGGTTATTTAAATTATTTTATATTATTTCTTATTATGTGTTATTTATTGTAAAATTTTATATATTTTTATTTTAATATGTTGGAATTATCTATATCTGTTTTGATTATTATATTATCTTTAATAGCCTTATATTTTTTACATACATCTTTTACAAATTTCTCACAATATAAAAGGGTTGTAAGAAAACCAGATGATATTGTAATTATTCCTCTAAAAACAGAAAATGTTATTGTGTTGAGTAGAGAAAATTGTCCATATTGCACTAAAATAAAAGATAAGCTGAAGGATTATAAAAATTATATAATAATAAATTATAATCCAAATGGTGGTCTTGAATATGGTGAAGATTTTACTAAGCTTCCACAAGAAGAAAGAGAATCTATTACAACTACAATAGATAAATTTATCGATGATAGTAAACCATTTGGTATGTATTTCCCAACTGTATTATATGGTTCAGAATTAATAGTCGGGCTTCCAACCGATAATTACATTAATAAAATATTTAAAAAATAGTTAATACTATAACAAAATGAGTGTTAGTAGAGTAATATCAATTGGAGATATCCATGGAGACTTTACAATATTTAAAAGACTCTTATATATGTGTAAAGTTATAGATAAAAGTGGAAATTGGATTGGGGGTTCTACCCATGTTATACAAATGGGAGATACTGTAGATGGTAAAAGACCCGGTGTCAAAATGGATAGAAGGTATATGCAAGAATCTGGAGAACTTGAGATAATATTATATATTCTTATTCTAGATTCTCAAGCAAAGTTAAAAGGCGGTAGAGTGATATCTATTTTAGGAAATCATGAGTTATATTCACATTATTTTAGAGATGATATTAAAGAATATACCCGTGATTATATTAAAAAAGCTGATATTGATGTTTTTAAATATCATGGATTAGATAGAGAAAAATTTCTACTACCTGGAAAAGAAGGCGGAAAACTGTTTGGGAGAACCCGTCCAATGATTGCCCAGATTGGAGAATTTTTATTTATACATGGTTCTATAACCGATGCAATGATCAGAAATAATTTAGACAATAATGGAATGGTTGATATAAATAAAATAAATAGCGAAGTATCATCCTGGTTAATGGGTAAAACAAAAGTTCCTAAATATCTAGAAAATATGGATGAAAATAATCCTATATTTTCTAGAGAATATTCAGATAAAAAGAATATATCAGATTTTAAATGTAATAAAATAGCTAAACAATTAATGAAATTTTATAATGCTAAACATGTTGTTATGGGACATTCTAGTTATGCATCTATAAATTCTACATGTAAAAGAATGTTAATAAGAACTGATGTATCATTATCCAGGGCTTTTGGTGGTAATTTAGATAGTAAAAAACTACAAGCTCTTGAAATAATACAATCAAGAGATCGCAATCCAATTATTAATATAATTACACCGGGTGGTAAAAATCCTTTAAAATAGAATTTTTATCAGTTTTTCGTAATTATTATCTATGTTTCTAGGTAATTTCTTGCGGATTACTGCTATTGGTATATCTTCTTCTTTAATAGCATCTAAAATAATAAACCTATTTTCAATGTCTTCAAAGATGTAATCAACGTATCTAAAAAATTTAGACAATTCATTTTTAAATGTTTCAAATTTAGTCTTCCAATATTCTTGTGAAATATCTATAAGACCGAATTCGTTATCATTCATTTCATCAGAATCGAATATGTAATTCTGAAATTTTTGAACGATCTTTCCTTTTGTTTTATTCATTGTTAATAGATACCCAAATAACTGATAAAGATCATATTCGTTTTTTCTTACATTTGTAAATTTTGTTCTTGTTTTAATTTCAATCACAACGTCGTCGATTGATGCATCGTGAAATCCTCTAAGTTCCCATGTGTCATTGAATTTATACCTATGCATAAAATTATTACCCTTGATGTATTTCATACGTTTAATAACCGAACTTTCATTATTTGTTCCACAGTCTTTCTTTAAAGAAGATTTTAATAATACTTTAGCTTTAGATATATCAGAATCTTTTATGTCTTTATTATCACTCCTTAATTTTTCTATTATTTCTTCACTGATGTGTTCTATTTTAGTTACATCTGTTACATTTTTTTTATAATCAGAGTATATGTTTTTTAACTGTTTGTCATATAATTTTTCATTTTCATCTATTTCAACGATGTATCCATTTTCAATGAGAAGAGATTTTATTAATTTAGGATCGCGTCTGGCTAGTAAAGTTAGTATAGTTTTATCAACTGGTTCATATTTATTTTTACCACACGCAGAACTTATGTAAGATACTTCTAGGTAATTCATAAAATTATATTGTTATATATCTGATTTTTTTATATTTTATTACTAAAAATAAATAACATTAAATAAAAAATAATACATTACATTAGATTATACAATGGAAAGAATTAAATCCGAAATAATAAATGCTATTAGAGCGTCTCCGTCTAATAGTATTTTTAAAAAGGGGATTCCTATTGAAGATAGAATATATTCTGAAGTTCCTATATTCTTAAATTTACTTGAAACATATTTTTACGATGAAGAAAAATTCCACGGATACTTAAATAGTCATTATAGTACCTGGATAAATATATTTCAAGATGATTTTATTAGACTTATTATAATGTATAATAGGGCCTATGATTTTTATAGAATTAAACAGGTTGAAAAAGAGGCTAAGATGATTAAAATGGCTGATGAATATAATGCAAATAAATTAATAGAAGATCTGGAAGATATGGGTTTATCTCCAAATATCGGCTCTATAACTAAAACATTAAGTAGAAGTAGAATATCAAAGAAAAAACCTAGTATGAAATCTAAGAAAAAATAATTTAAAATAATAATTCTTCACTCTCTCCAAATTCTGTATTAAATTCGGGAAATACGGGGGTTGTATCATCGGGTATATCTCCATATTTTGCCATAATACAGGCTGGACAATCTCCGTACCTTGAAATACTTCTATTCATTACCTTGGGTGTGCAAGTACATTCTGATGTACTGACGCATTTATTTCTTTTTACATATCTAACACTAGTTCCTCCACCCTTTGTTTTATATTTCTCAGGTTTAAATTCTGAAACATATTTAGCACCGTGCATTTTAAGCATCCTTTCTTCTATTTCGGGTATAGTCATATCACTTACTTTTTTAGTCTTAGTAATAGTTTTTTTGATTCCGGTTATCATTGGAATTGGTGGGGATCCATCTGAATAATCCATATCATCATCAAGTCCTTCATACATAGCCGACATATCAAATGGGTCTTTTGTTGTTTTACCCTTTCTTTTCTTTACACCAAAGTTGCTTTCGTTTTCATTTCCAATGTCTTCTCCGAAATTGCTTTCGTTTTCATTTCCAATGTCTTCTCCGAAATTGCTTTCG
>MDSY01087803.1_pt1 | contig 12974 bp, 9 predicted proteins | sample 811131 | NCBI WGS metagenome assembly MDSY01 (sample SAMN05326643, study PRJNA326480) | marine metagenome | isolation source: seawater | place: Atlantic Ocean: South West | collected 2010
GCCACCAGCCGAGGGTCGAGCGACGCGCGCTGTGTTGGTATGGCGGAGCTATATAGTCGAGACGAGGATACACCTCGCATCAAAAATTTCTGTTTTTTGTCAACCCTCGCGACTCAACCCTGATGACGGGGCAAAAAGTAAAGCTCTTCGTCGCCCGTCCCCACTAGTTCGCGCACGACTCGCCAACTCGGCCGGCCGACGGCTGCTCTTACGTTCGTGCGACTCGCTCGTTTGCGCTCCGCACCGTTCTTGTTTGCCCGGGTCAAGCACCGAACCCGGCACAGTCTGTCGATCTCGACTTCTCACGTGTTCGAAACTCTACATAGCCTTCGTTTTGCCGACGCTTCGGTCGCGATGGACACCAACCGGCTTTCGAAAGAGCTGCGGGAGATCGCGGGGGACACCAAGTCCGGGGTGACCGTGACTGTGTTAGGAGACAACCTGGCGCACATGCAAGGAACCCTGCAAGGTACGATGGGTTAACACCGGCACGCTCGGCCCAAGACACAGATCGCCCAAATCATAGTCCCTCCTCGATTTTGAGTAATAAGCCAAATGCTTTAGACGTTCCGCGAAGACGTCCCCATGAAATAGTTACGTATCTGACCGTATCCCCTATATATCCCCTATAACCCATAGGCCCTGACGAGTCCCCCTACGAGGGCGGCGTATTTTTCGTCGACATCCAGCTCACTGACGCGTACCCGTTCGAGCCGCCTAAAATGCGGTTCATGACCAATGTGTGGCACCCCAACGTGAGTTCCGCGAACGGCGCCATTTGCCTTGACATTCTGAAAGAACAATGGAGCCCCGCTCTTTCGATTAAAACCGCGATGTTGTCGTTACAGGCGTTGCTTTCGAGTCCTGAGCCTTCGGACCCGCAAGACGCGGTCGTTGCGCGTCAGTACATCAACGAGTACGACGCGTTCAAAAAGCAAGCCAAAGAGTGGACGCAACAATACGCGTCGGCGAATTCAAAAGATGAGAAACTGGAGCGGCTCAAGGAAATGGGGTTCGCGGAGAACCAGGTCAGGGCGGCGCTTGGGCGGGCGGCAGGGGATGAACAGCAGGCGCTGGAGCTTCTTTTAACGGGGCTGTGATTTGGGGATGGAAGGAGTGGTAGGCACCAGTTTCCCTGATACGTACAACTATCTGACGTGCGTCTATGAATTTTCGTTCTTTTTCGTTTCCCCGAAAGGACACCTCGTTTTTTCTTGGTTGCTCGAACGCTATTTCGGTAACGTCCCACCTGGTACATCCCGCACATCCCACCGCGCATCCCGCGCACAACGCACTACACCACGTGTGTGTTGACCTCGCCTCGCGTCATGCGACCGAACCTCGCGCGTCTCGCGCGTATGCTTTCGCTCACCCTCGTCGCCACGCTCGTCGTGTCCGCCGCGGCACAGGACTCCGCCGGTCGACGTCCTTCGAGTTCGTCCACCACTCGCACTGTGACTATCTCAGACGTCGAGGTGACTCGCGCGCGCGACACCTCAACCGACACAACCGGCACATCGACGCTGCGCCAGGCCCCTCGCGTCGTGGTGCGCGGCGAGCTGCGTCTTTGCGGCGGCGAACCTTTGCCTTCTACGCTGTTCACGTCCGAAACGGCGTTGTGCGTGGAACAGAACTTACCAGGCGTCACCGCAGGCCATGTCCGGGAGAAGAGTTTGGATGTAACCGGCATCAACGTAACCTTCGCCGGCCTTGAAGTGGACTAGGCGTACATAAGCAACCCGTCGTTGTTCACAACAGGAACGGCGGATGGGCGCGGACTGTTCGACTGGATTAACTTGGGACAAGAGGATATGCCTGAACAAAACGTGCCCGACGACGACGAAGACGTTTTTGCGAGGTTTGAACTCGACGTGAAAGGCTTAGGATTATTGATGGAATCATCCAAAACCTCCGGAACCCTCGAGTCTGTGGTGAAGATCCAACCCGCTGGCCGGTACTACTACGAAATCGTGTGGTTCGAGCTGTCGCTCACGGTCCCGACGTTTTACTCAGGCGCCGTGAACACGATCGTGGAGAAGGGGGAGCGACTCGATACGCCGAGCGCTGAAGTGGAAGAACAGATAGACGACCTCGTCTCTGGCTCCGCCGTGTTCTTTCCGTGCACAAACTTCCTCGGCGCAATCCGCTGCGAGGAAGAAGGGATAAGCGTGTGAGGGATGAGGTTTAGTTGAGGAAAACGTATAGTTCGCATACGTCGGCAGAGGCATCAGGGTAACATATTTTGGCGCACGGAGATGCCATCTCTACATACGTGCAGTGAACTAAACCAATTGAGAGATATCGTTGATCTCATGTTTGTCAATCTGCCAAAAGGTTTTAGTTTGTTGTAAGTATATAGATGTGGAAAAAATCTTCAAAATCAGGCACCCTGATGCCGCTGCCGACGTACACGTCAATAACAAGACAGGGCACGGAGCTAGAGAAAAGTTCTCGACGTAATTAAAAGAAATATCACTACACAGAACTGTCACTCATTCGACCTTCCTCTACCCGCTCTTCCCGGTCCAGGAGTTCCGGACTTTTTCCTCGTCCCAGGCTCTTTCTTAGCAGCCGCTTCGGCAGCCTGTTTCGCAGCCGACGCGCGCCTCGCCGCGCGGCGCGCGTTCGCTTCAGGGTCAACCGGCGTAACCTTCTTTTCGGGAACAGAGTTGCCCCTGAACCCGCCTCGCCCGCCTCCCCTCCCCCCAGCATACCCCCCCCTTTCTCGTCCCCGGAACGCGGGCGAGTTGCCCATCGCGAGGCGTGCGCCCGATGCGGTGAGGTCCGCGGCGAGGCGGTTGTTGCGACCGGAAGGGTTAGTATCGGAGTTTTTCACGTCAGACCCATACCCACCCGCATCAGCATCTGCTTTCGGTCCACCACCCCCCGGCGCCAATGCATCCTTAATGACATCCAGAAACGGCGACGGATCGCAAAAGTCTGTTTTTCCAAACCTTTGGCGCTTAAACGCCCGGCATAGAAACAGTTTCCGCTTCGCGCGAGTCACGCCGACGTAAAAAAGGCGCGTTTCTTCATCCTCCGGTTTCCCAGTTTTCTCGTCGCGCTTGAACGGAATCAAGTTATCTTCGCACCCGCCGATCAAAACGGTGTGGAACTCCAGCCCCTTCGAGGCGTGCAGGGTCATCAGCCGCACCGCGTTCGCGGTCTCGTCCTCCGACCGAGTTTCAGCGCTCATCAGCAGCGAAATACCCTCCAGGAACTGGAACAAACCGTTGAGACCTATTTTTTTATTTTCCTTCTCACGAACAGAATTCAAAACCTGCTCCAAATTCCCGACTTCGTTCGTCTCCACCAGCGTATCGGTATCCTCCGCGATGCTCATCAGCTCGCAAATAAACCCCCACCGCTCGTCGCCGTTTTCCTGTTCCGTGACGTACTGCTCGAACCCTACTTCTTGCACCACTTCTTTGATCAAATCACCTGGTGTGGAGCGGTCCATGAAATCTTCTAAATTTCGCATCGTTTGCACAAAGCCCGAAACCGCTCGGTGCGCCGCTTTCCCCACGCCCATCTCCTCCGAGGACGGGAGCATTTGGTCATCAGGCACGTCAGGGTCCGCCCACCGTCGTCGTAGCAACGCGGAGCCCAAACTCTGAGGCATGCCGTCCTCCCACGGCAACGTCTCCGCCCAGGTGTTGAGTTTCTCCAGCGTGCCGGGGCCGATTTTTCGGGGAGGGGTGTTGATGATGCGCGACAGCGACACGCTATCCTTGGGGTTACTCAACACCCGTAAATACGCAACACAGTCTTTGATTTCCTTCCTGGTGTAGAACGCGGTATCCCCCACGACGACGTGCGGCACACCGGCTCTGATGAAGGCCTCTTCAAGCGGTCGCGACTGCGAGTGCGTGCGGTACAGCACCGCGATTTCTTTTAGCGGCACTCCGTCTCTCGCCGCCTTCGCCGCTTCCCTCGCGCAAAACTCTGCCTCCTCAATCTCATCCTCCACGGCTACTACTGCTACGTCTTTGCCCCCTGGAGTGACTGCATCTAGTTCCAAGGGCGATCTTTGAAAGCTCTCCCCGATAACAGCTCTTGCTGCCTTCACTATGGTCGACGTCGACCGATAATTTTTCGTGAGCAGCACGGTTTGCGAATCTTGAAAATCAAAATCAAACTTTTCCCGTATGTTCGCAACCTCGGCGCCGCGCCATGAGTAAATGGCCTGGTCCACGTCCCCCACGACGAACACCTTGTTTTGCGGTTTGGCGAGCGTTCGTATGAGTTCATATTGAGAAAGACTGGTGTCTTGGAACTCATCTACTAACACGTGCCTCCAGCGCTGCTGGTAGTGCTGCCGCGCTTCGTCGCTCATTTGTAACAACGCAACCGCTGAACTCAACAGATCGTCGAAATCAAGCGCATTGCTCGACCGCAAATTGGCTTCGTACTCATCGTAAACCTGCGCGAACTGATTGATCACACCGGGGTCGTGTTTCAGGTTTGGCCTCGTGTCAATCAGCGCTCTTAACATCCGTTCGCCCGACACGCCGACGCAGTGATCAACCGCGCTTTTTGACGCGCTTATGCGCCCCTTCACTAACCCCGGGTCGACTTTCTTTTTGTCCTCGTTGAACCTGTCGACCAAAATTTTCCGAATTAGTGCTCGCGTGTCGCTCTCATCGTAAATCGCAAAGTCGTTCCCCCGGCCGTACGTTTCCAAAAGGTGCACGTGTTTGCGCAACATCCTGGACGCGACGGAGTGGAACGTACCGCTCGTCACCGCCTGCGCGTTTTCCACGCCTACGCTTAATTCAAGCCGCTCCTTCATCTCCCGCGCGGCTTTGTTCGTGAACGTGATGCACAGGATATGGGATGGGGGTACGCCTAGTTCGTTTATAAGGTGCGTCACTCGGCCGACTAACACTCGCGTTTTGCCACTGCCCGGACCTGCTAAAACTTTCATCGGCACAATCGGCGCTAAAATAGCCGCTTTCTGTTCATCGTTCATGCCGTCCAGATGGGCGGTGGATTTGGGTTGGTTTGAAACACCATCATTGTTCGCCATCGTGTGCGTGGGCTGACGCCATGATTGATCGCTCGCGGGCGGTGTAGGCGTAGGCCCGGGAGGCAACGCGCCGAGCACCCAACCTCGCCTCGTCGAATTCGTGGTTTTCCATGAGACGTGCCCGCCGACGTTTCCGATCGCGCTGTGAAACACACTGCTCCCTAGCCGGCGTGCGGCTCGCGACGTCATCCCTTGTGGACCCAAACGCCACCCCGGGGAACACGGTCGGCCGCGCGGCGACACGACGCAAACGCGCGTCCCCACGACCTGCATGCGTGCGCCTCAGACCTCTGAGGGGCTTGATTTCATTTCGAGATCAATGCGGTTGTGAGTTTCGGTGTTGATATTTTCAGCCCACCGGTTTCTTTGCGATTAGGACGTCATCACGCTTCGCCGGACGCGACTGTTGTTCAAACTATGCCTTAATGGGATTAAATAAATAACAACTCATAAAAATACCTATTCGCTTGATAAATATACCCCCCTAGCTCGAAAACACCAACAAGTACTGCGCCAACCCCACCAGCGCGCCTAGACACCCGCCTATGACTATGAGTTTGATTTCGTCCTCCTCGAAGACGGGGTGCAGGACGCCTTCGAATTCATCCGGGGGCAGTTTTTTCATAGCGACGCACACGGTTTCCTCCACCTCCAGCGCCAGGTCCTGGTACCCATAACTACAAGGCACGCACTTCGGCAGCTCTTTCACGAGCTGCTCCGCGATGTGCTCGCGCATCCTGTTGTACGTCTCCGCGCCTAGCACCAGCGTCGCGGCTGGTTTCGCGGCGCCGAGCGTAACGTCGGTGAAGTGCCGCGTGTTCCGCATCACAAGCTCCCCAAAATCCCCTTTCAACCTCCCGAACATCATCTCCTCCCACAAGTTCTTGGCGTTGCAGAACAGCTCCTGGTTGAGTTTCGCGAACTTTTCCGAAACTTCCTTTTGCCGGCGAAGAAACGCGCCTTGAATCGTCGTCAACCCGCACAGAATTTTTGTCGGGTGAATGGGGCGGAAAATTAGTTTCAACGCGACCCAATTCGTGAGGTATCCAGTGATGAACCCGAACGCGGGCAGCAAAGGCCCTGAATACGAAGGAGCCAAGACATCAACTATGTAAAAAACAACCATCTGCACCACGCCGAACACGAAACCGAAGTATGCGCCTGAGTATTCTATTATCCGAAACTCGCTCTCGCCGACTTCTTGAAACAAACGCACCACGTCTTGCTTGTTCGCTTCGCACAGCTTGACGACCATTGCTTTTAAGTCCAATACTTCGTACACGTGGTTCTGAAGGTCCTCAATCACGTCTCGTAAAAATTCAGGCGCACCCACCATGGCTTGCTTGACCAACTCCGCCTGGACGTACGTGGGGAGGCCTTCCCAAAACTCGGGCGCTTCTCGCCGCGCGACGTCTTCGATGATCCGATGCATGGACGGGGTCATCTCAGGTGCCAGCGCCTCTGCGAACTTCAAAGGGTGGATCTTGCCGAACATCACCTTCACGTCTAAAAGCTTGGTGGTCATCAAGTCGCACAGAATGCCGGCCATCTTCCCCGCCTTCGCGGGGATGATGCCTTGCCATCCCCCAAGCAGCCCGAACGGCTGCCCAGCAGGTTGCGCGAACTTCAGCGGCGCTGGTGTGAACTCTAACGGGTAGAACGTCATTTTCAGCGCCACCACGTTGGTGACATAACCCACAACTGCGCTGATGAAGGGGATGATGATGTATAGCGCGAAGTGCGTCCCGGACCCGGCTTCCAACGCAGCCAAGTCGCTGGAACCCAACAACGATCGCCCCGACCCATCCCCGGAAAAATCCCCAACCCCCAACTCATCCCCGAGCATCTTCCGATGGCCCCAACCCACCCCGGACGCCACCAACGCCGAGGTCACCGATGTGGCCGCCAGGAACAACATCGCACCCCCACCTCACCGGGGGGGCACGCCGCACGACGAGACACACGTGCGTCCGCGTTGTGAGCGTTGAAATCTATCTCGTTATTTGACTTTTCGGCACCGAGTGTTCCCCTCGCGTTCTGATTTTGATCGGGCGAGTTGCCTGGGGGCATCGGGGGGCTCGTTGAACCACGCGTGCCTATGCGTAGTAGTGTGGTGCCAGAGTGGAGAATTCTGCGCTCCTCCCGCCAAAATTGGCTACACGTGGACTTGATTTTTCCGCCTCCTGCACTTTAACGTTGCAGTCGGTCACGGCCGCCAGGCTCCCACTCTGCTCGCCGCGCGCGCGGCGCGATGTCGCCTACGCGGTCGCCTCCCCGCGCAGTCGAAACTGCTATGAAGACACCTGTGTCGAGCCAGGACAGCCCGGACAACCGGAGTGGCGCTGGGAGTCCCGACTCCATATGCCCCCCCGGTCGATGCCTGTTCGCGGTAGTCATCCCGCCTAAAGAGCATGACGAGCCGGAAGACCAGAGGTACGGTTAAATGCGAAGTGAGATTGTGTCCGGACGCGTCACAGGGTGCTACACGCGTACACTCTCCAGACGTGTCCACCCATAACAGCTTTGTCCTCGAGTACGCATGACATAAACACCTCGCAAACGCGGCGACGGCTTGGTTACCGCTTTTACAAAAAACCCGCCGCTTGGCGCTTTTTGACCGCATTATTCTTTTCCCTCGCTCACCATCCCACCCTCCCCCCATCCCCACAGATCCCTCATCGCCTCCAGCCTTCACACGATGCCTCCGCGGTACCGCGTGGTGGAACATGTGTGCGGCGCGGTCGCGTACCTGGGCGAGGGAACCCCTTCCCCCGACGCAAAGCCAGCGCACGCCCCCCAGGTTCTGAAAAATGACGAGTGCTTGGTGGTTCTTGTGTCTCCCGACCTCGCCGCCAAAGCCGTGGTGGAGGCGTTCAAAGCCGCGTGCTATGCGCACGAAGAGCCAAGAGCACGCGCGGTGGCGCTGAAACACACGCTGAGGGATATGAGCTCCAACTACCGGTTCTCGTTCGTGCTCGTGGATTTGAACACGGCGCGGGTGTGGGCGGCGTCCACGGCGATGTCGTCGCCAGTCGCCACCGGCCACGCCGCAGACGGGACGTTGCTCGTAACGTGCACGCGCTCGGGTGCGAGGGCCGCGACGGCGTGGCCGCCCCGATGGGCACAGCCTCCTATGGGGCACAGAAGCTCGCCAACGCAATCCACCGACCGCCACGCAGGTAACAGCTCAAATCGCACCAACGCGTGGGTGGACGTGACTAAACCGAATCGCCACAAGAAAACGCCCTCCTTCGGCCAATCGCCGCCGAGTAAGTTCGGGATGTCTTCTTTCGAACATGTTTCGAACATGCCTGTGACCCCTGAACGCGAAGCCCGGCCCACGTCACCTACCGGCACGGAGCGGTCTCGGAGTCGCTCACCTGGCGCGTCGTCGACGCATAGCACCGGGACGGAGGCGAGCGAAGCGCGCAGCGAAGCGGCGTACCTCGGGTCGGTCACCACGAAACTGCAACATTTACCCGCGGGGCGGTTTGTGTACGGCCGGCGGCATTTACAGCCGTTCGAGTTTTCCGCGTTTTGGGGAAGCGCGGAGAGCACTAGGGCTGGAGCGAGGGCGACGTCTTCACCGAACGCGGATGAGAAACCTGGGGGGGGCGTTGGGGACGCAAGAAGAGGCAGGGATTCACCTCCTCAAGACAACATTTTGCAAACTGGCCGGGCCCGGTTCTCGGACACGGGGTCCCAGGGAGACGCGGTTTCGAGCTGGCGCAAAAAACCGCCAGTCTCGCCGGCGTCTGTTCCCAGTGGAAGTAGTCCGGGAAACAGGGGAGACGGGCAACGGGAAGAAAAGCGAAACGCGTGGTCGCGGGTGAAAACAAACGATGCGACGCCGTCGCCCTCGGGGAACGTAAAATCACCGACCCCTCCGTCTTTCCGCGCGATGCTTGCGCGTAGTAACTCGGCGGAGGATTCTGCGGGAAGTCCGACGTGTGGAGGGTTGACCCGCGCGTTCGCGTCTTCCGTGTTGTGAACCTGTTGAAATGAGTGTATAGTAGTAGCGCTTTGTATATCACAGTCTGTATATTTATTCACGACATCGTTCGTTCGCTCACTTTTCGTTCTCTTCGCCGATGCCGAAATAGCCGCGGATGGTGAAGGGTTCAGGCTTGATCTCGGGCTCTTGCCTGATTTCCGGTGAGCTCTCGGGCTCGCGCTTGATGCGCTTCGAACTCGGCGGATCCGCGCGTGACGCTTTGCACGTAGCGCACCTGTTCTTTCGCTGGCCGTGAGGGCAGCCAGTACATACCGTGCAGCTACGTTTCAGCTTACCGTGATGGCAGGGGGTGCATACTGTGCAGCAGTCTTTCCGCTTGCCGTGAGGGCAGCCCTTGCACTCCACGCAGCTCTTTTTCAGCTTGCCGTGAGGGCAGGGGCTGCTCTCCTTGCAAGCGTGTTCCTGCTTCCCATGCAAGCACCACCGCTTCTGCCATGGCACGACTCTCAGTCAGTCGTCGCGTGCCGCGCGCCACGACGTGTGCTCGCACACGCGAAGAGGAGAGTCATAGCTTTGACTTTGAGGTGACGTTTCGGACGAGTAAAAAGTTTCGTCTCTTCCCAGATTCTTGCTCAGCGCGCAAGCAGTCTCCAAAAAACACCCTGATTTTCTTGAGATGGATGGCCGCCGCCTGGCGAGCTCAACGCGCGACGGCCGCACACCACAGCGCGCACACCACTTCGCGCGGCCGAACTTTTCGGTACTCCACGCACATCGACTGCATCGTCGAGGTTCGCGTTCAACGTTCGTCCCCAACACGTGAGGACTTCGTTTCAGCTTTTGCAAACGAGCATCCGGCGGCGGCGGCGGCTGTTCGGTCATCAGCACCTCCCCACGGACCACTCCACACACCCGCGACGATGCCCAAGCGCGCGGCCGCGGCCACGACAGACAAGGGCGATGCTAAGAAACCCAAGAAGTCCACTACCAAGACTGATAAGCCGGTGAAACCTGCGAAGCGCGATCAAAGGGGCGACGACATCATCAAGCTCGATGGAGGCGATGGTGATTACGACAACGACGCGAGCGCCATCCCCGTCGCGGTTGCCAAATCCGCGGCCAAAAAGGCGCTAAAGAAGATGAAACAGAACGTCGCCGGTGCGTTTGGAAGGGACAAGGACGACCGCCCGAAAGTGTTGTACATCGGCCACGTCCCGCACGGTTTCTACGAAGACCAGATGCGGGCGTATTTTGGGCAATTCGGGGAAGTCACGCGATTGAGATTAAGCAGAAACAAAAAGACTGGCAAATCAAAACACTACGCATATTGCGAGTTCAAGCACCCTGAGGTTGCTGCTATTGTCGCTGAGAGCATGGATAACTACTTGTTGTTTGAGTCCGTTTTGAAGGTACGGCTGATGAGTGAAGAGGAGGTGCACCCCGAGCTTTGGAAGGGCGCGAACCGGAAGTTCAAAGCCGTGCCGTGGAGGCGCAACGCGCGGGAGACGCACGACAAGGTTCGTACCGATGCGGAGATGGCGAAAAGAGAGACTAAATTGATTGCAGGCGAGCGCGCACGAAAACGTAAAATCGAAAAAGCGGGAATCGAGTACGACTTCCCGGGGTACCAAGCCGCGAAGGCGGGGGCGAAGCGTGCGAAGAAAGCAGGCGCAAAGAAAAGCGCGCCTGCCAAGACTACGGAAAAGGCGAAAGAAAAGACGTCTGAAAAGACCCCCGCCAAGCGAAAGGCGGCTGCTTCCGAGACGCCTGCGAAAAAGGCCAAGCCCGCGGCGAAGGAGAAGGAGAAGACGCCGGTGAAGCGAGCGACGAGGGCGACCAGGGGGAGCAAGTAGAAGGACGAGTGCTGCGAGTTGGCGAATAAAAAATATTTCCAAAAAACCGATTCATGAGACTCTTTGCCCATACACGAGACCATTTCCCATGCATTTATTTCAGACTGAACGAATACACATCTGGCGTGGGTGTTATGGTGTACTCTCATCTACTTTCGGTGTGAAGCCCGTCTCGCCCTCTTCACTCCGTCCGACGCTGAACGTGTGGTTCGGCGCGCCGGAGGGCGGTTCGTGGCCTTTCCGCGGCTTTCGCGATGGCGAAAGCGCCTGGGGCACCGGGTCCCACCCCGGACCCGCCCCACGGTGTCCCCCCGGTGGAGGATGATGTTGCGTCCACTTCCTCCAACGCGTCGAGAGACAACGACGGGTGGTTCGCCTCGGCGTGGAAGAAGACGCAGAAAGACGCCGAGGAGACTATCAAATTCATCGAAGAGGAGCACAAGAAAAACGTGCAGAAGTTCGAAGACGGGCTGAAGGAGATCAAGACCACCGCGGAGGAGCTGGCGGACGGTTTCCAAAGTCAGCTCGAGGGGAGGAAATCTTTGAAGCTGCTGCGCGAGGAGAAGGAGCAGGCTGAGACTGTAACCGCGGTGGCGCAGGTGAAGCTCGTCGCGGCATCCAAGGAAACGCAGCTCGCGGAAGAAGCGTTAAGAGATGCGGGCGGCGCGAAAGCTTCAGGGGAGGTCGTAAAAAGAGCCACCGCGGCGAGGTCTTCGTTGCTCTTGGCCCGATCTGAGTTCAGCGCTGCTCGGGCGGAGACGCAAAAACGGGAAGACGCCGTGTGCGCCGCGGAGGTTGCGCTCGCAGAGTCCGCGGAGAAGCGCAATCTGATGAACCTTCTGTTCAAACGCAAGCTCACGCCAGAGGAAGAGGAAGAAGAGCGGCTTTTACTGGAGGAAAGCAGACGTTTGAAAGCCGTGATTTCCATCCAGCGAAACTTTCGAGCGGCGCGGGAGAAGCGCCGCGCCGCCGCGCGCGCCGCGGAGCGAAGACGCAAAATACAAGCCTCCATCAAACGAGGCGTGAAGACCGTGATTAGCTTCTTCCTGCTGTACCTTGTGCTGGTTGCGTTCGGAAAGGCGTGCGGCAAGGCGTGGAGCACGCGACAAGTGGCGTACGCGAAAGTCACGGAATCAATCGACGGAGCCGTGTCGGCGGCGAGGTCGCTGGCGCCGCTGGACCACGGGTACCTCAGGGGCGGTCTCGCGTCGCGGTTAGAGGTGGGCGAGCACATGGTGTTACGCGACCGCAACCGGTTTTTAAGTGACCGCGTTGATGTCTTAGAACGCGAGCTGAAAAGCGCCACCACGGCGCTCACCGAGACGCATTTGCAATCGCCGTGCGGCGGGTGCGTGCGCGACGCGGCTGCGCGTTTAGACGCCGAGGAGAGGGCTTCCTCCGCGGAACTCAGAGCCAGTGCACTTTCGTTAGAGGTCATCACGTTGAGAGCTACTGCTACTACTCTAGGCGCGGGTGACAAGGAGGTGAGACGGCTGGCGAAGTCAGGCACCGGCGCGAGCCAAGCTTGGCTAGTGGACCCTTCGGTGGGGTACTCGGCGCAAGTCGCGGCGGCGGCGACGGCGGCGGCAGCGGTGACCACTGAGGCTCGTGTGGCGGACGCGGTCGCTGCTGCACGAGAAGCCGAGGAGGAAGCAGAAGCGACGAAGATTGAAAACGAAGTGCTCAGGGGGTTGATTGATGAAGGTTTAGTGCCGGGCGCGACGGTGGCGGGTAAAAAAACTGGCGCGTGCTGGGCGGCTATTTCTGAAGCGAAAGCGGAAACCAGGATTGCCGCCGCCATGACCGCGAGCGCGCACGCACAGAAAACCGCGGCAAGGTTACTCAACGGCAAACTCCAGGCGTACGCTGAAGCGAAACGCGAAGCGGAGCGCGAATCAGAAGCGTACAGAGTGGAACTGGACGCCCTGAAAGCCGCGGCGCCCGAGTTGCGCGACATCGCGAACGAAGCGGAGGCGGAGGAAGCGCGAAGGTTAAATGACCCAATCATCGATTCGACGGGCGATTCCTACGCCGACTCAGCTGCGTTTGCGACGTACAAACGCAGCGTGGCTGACCAAGCCAGGCGCACTGTGGTTGGCGCGGCGAAACTCGTGGCGGCGGCGAAGCTCGCGTCCGA
>MDSY01097188.1_pt1 | contig 12973 bp, 9 predicted proteins | sample 811131 | NCBI WGS metagenome assembly MDSY01 (sample SAMN05326643, study PRJNA326480) | marine metagenome | isolation source: seawater | place: Atlantic Ocean: South West | collected 2010
CAAAATCTGGTTGGGCTCCTGATCGAATTCTATTGGAAATGGCCAGCATTTTTCATAGGCTGCGAAGTGAACTTGAAGTCCATATTGCTCGATTCAACGTTGAGATTAAAAGTGGCAGCTTCCATTTCGGAGATTAAGAATTTCCAGTGTCAGTATCAGCTTCCTAACGGCGGTAGTTCTGTTAGCAATGAGGGTGTAGTTGAAGTCTCTGGGGTGGATCTTTCGCTTCAGGCGTTGTCACTGCACAATCTAACCAAGGAACCTGTCGATTTGGGGTAAGAATCTTCGAGATGATAAGTTTGGCTCTGTGACCAAAACCTTGCATAAGTGGAGTGGTAACCTAGCTTATATTCTCGTAACACCAAAAACATGGCTGATCGTGACGAAACCACCTCCCTCCAAAAAAAGATACATCGCAACCCAGTTAGCTTTTGGCCGGAAATGCTTCTCTAGGGTTGTCCACTCAAGCTTAAAATGAGGGTTTGCAAACATTCGGTTAACAATACGCTTTGGAGTGTATCAATGAAAAATTTGTTCTACGGACTGGTGGTATTGGTGGTACTGGTGGTCACGTTTGTACTGGCCCTGCCGACCATCATGCACAAGGCAGGCCTGCATCCCGAGTACCTCGGTCCCACGTTCGAATTGCCTGGCAAGCGCGCTCTGATAATTACCACCAGTCACGGGGTTCTTGCTGCCCCAGGGGAAACAGAAGGTCCGGCCACAGGAGTCGCGGCATCGGAGATGACCCATCCTTACTACACTTTCATTGAGGGTGGTATGTCGGTAGATGTGGCCAGTATTAAGGGTGGGGGAATTCCTATTGCACCGGACTCTCTGGGTCGAATTGTAAGAACATCTCATGACGAGCGCTTTCTCAACGACTCGATCTTCAAAGCGAAAGCTGAGAAATCCATAAAAATTGACGATATTGATTTCAGCGAATATGACATTATTTTTCTGGCTGGTGGCTGGGGGGCGGCTTACGACCTTGGCTATTCTGACCTGTTGGCAAACAAGATCAGCAACGCCTACTACGCTGATAGAGAACCGGTGATCGGCGGCGTTTGCCATGGTGTGCTGGGGTTGATCAACGCCAAAGATCGCGATGGCAATCTGTTGATTGCGGGGCGTCGCATGACTGGGGTTAGCGACAAGCAGGTTAAGGAACTCAATATTGAAGTCACCCCGCAACATCCGGAAACCGAATTGCACAAGGCCGGAGCCCTGTATGAGAGCCAGACGGGGTTTCGCGATATATTTGCCACCCATGTAGTGGTAGATGATGAGAAGCGTTTTGTCACCGGGCAGAACCAGAATTCAGGCCTGGAAACAGCGCATAAAATGATGGAAATAATGGCCGATAGGGAGCGATAAGCTTGAATAACGTGCTCAGATTACTGGTGCTGTTACCTGCGATTCTATTTCTGGTCACGGGTGTTCGCTGGCTGGTAGCGCCAGCAGGCATAGCACCTGATTTTGGCCTGACACTGGCCGAAGGTGTAGGGCGCAGTTCTCAGATCGGCGACATGGCTGGCTACTTCCTTACGTTGGGCAGTTGCATGCTCATTGCCCTGATCAGTGAACGTCGTAGCTGGTTCTACCCACCCATGATATTACTGGCGGTTACAGCGGTGGGGCGAATTGTCGCCTGGCTGCTGCATGATGCCACCTTTGGATCCAGTCAGATCATGCTAGAAGTAGCGGTGGCGCTTGTTCTTCTGCTGGCATCCCGCCGCTTGGCTCAAGAGAATTGATTGGGTGAAACTGCTATCTTTGCGCCAGCTATTGTTTGTTTCTTCCCTGTGTTCTGCTTTATGTTTAAGTGTTGCCAGTACGAAAGGTTTTACCGCCGAATCTGTACGCCCCAATATAGTATTTATTCTTGCCGATGACCTGGGTTATAGCGACATTGCACCCTACGGTAGCGAGGTCCATACACCAAGCTTGAGTGCGCTGGCAGAGCAGGGAGTGCGCTTTACCAATTACCATACTGCCGCCAATTGTGCCCCCGCCAGAGCTATGCTGCTTACTGGTGTCGACAGCCATCTCGCAGGAGTACCCAATATTCCCGAAATGCTGGCACAGCAGCAGCGTGTGCACGCCAACTATCAAGGTGTGCTGGGAAACGACGTGGTAACCGTGGCGACCCTGTTGGAAGACGCCGGCTACAAAACTTACATGGCGGGCAAATGGCACCTCGGTATGGAGCCTCACAAGCGGCCCAGCCGACGCGGCTTTCAGCGAACCATGGCAATGATGGATTCAGGCGCGGATCACTGGGAGCAACGTCCCTACCTTGCCCTGTATGACCAGGCCAACTGGTTTGCCGATGGCGAGCGTTTTACGCTACCGGAGGATTTTTACTCCTCCCGTTTTCTGGTCGATACCATGATCGATTTTATCGATAGCAATCTGCAGGACAGTCATTCCGACGGCACTAGGTCCAAGGAGAATACGCCTTTCTTTGCCTACCTGCCCTTTATGGCAGTGCACTCTCCGGTGCAGGCGCCTCAGCAGTACATCGACCGCTATATGGATGTTTACGACTCTGGTTGGGATGTGCTGCGCCAGCAACGCCTGGAGCGCGCGGCTAGACTGGGTATCGTGCCGCCAGACACCTCCATGGAGCGTATGGCAACCACTGGGGATTGGGATGCCCTCAGTGAAGACGATAGACTTTATCAGGCAAAACGTATGGCGGTCTACGCCGGCATGATTGAGGCCATGGACTTCCATATCGGTCGCCTGATCGACTTCCTCAAACAGCGCGGGCAATACGACAACACGATCTTTATCTTTACCTCAGACAATGGCGGCGAGGCCAGCGGCCCCGCCGACCCCAGAGCCTTTCCCGTTCGACTGGTCCCAGAGAGTATAGGTTACAACGTGGCCTACGAAAACCTGGGTTTAAAAGGCAGTTACGGTTCCATTGGTTCCGGTTTCGCCAGCGCCTCTGTTAGCCCTCTGGCTTACTACAAGTTTTATGCAGGTGAGGGTGGAATGAGGGTGCCCCTGATTATCGCCGGCAAGGCTGTCGCTCGCCAGCAACAGCTAACACGGGCCTTTGCTTGGGCAACGGATGTCAGCCCTACCATTTTATCCATAGCGGGGGTTGCACAGCCTGGGCAGCGCTATGCGGGTCGGCCTGTGCAGCCCATGATCGGTCGTGACCTCACCCCTCTGATTGCTGGGTCGGCAGAACGAATCTATGGCCCCGATGATGCGGTGGGCTATGAGCTGACCGATCATGGTGTGTTGTTCCAGGGTGACTATAAGTTGGTGATTAACCAGCCGCCGGTTGGTGATGGCCAATGGCGCCTGTTTAATATTGTAAAAGATCCCGGCGAGACAATCGATCTATCTGCATTAGAAACGCTACGATTTCAGGGCATGTTATCTCGCTATGAGCAGTATCTTCGCGACAACAAAGTGGTGCCCTTACCTCAGAGTTATAACCAAATGGCAGAGCTGTCATCTAAAATATTTCTGAAGCAGCGCGACGATATTTTGGTGCTTCTGCTAACACTGCTGCTATTGCTGCCGTTTTACGTCGGTTACCGAATGAAAAGTCGCATGAAGAGGGCAACTTAAGTGAAACGTATTCTCATTACCGGAGCAGCGAGTGGGTTGGGTCTGGCCTTAGCGAAGAAGTACGCGAGTGAAGGCTGGTGTGTTTGTATTGCTGATATTCAGGCTGAGGAGGGAATCAAGATTGCCTCCGGTCTAAGTCGAGAGTATGGCAAGGATTGTTTTTTTCAGCACCTGGATATCACCAGTGATGCCGAGTGGCAGGAACTAGTTGGTATTATTTCCGATCGCTGGCAAGGGCTGGATGCCCTAGTCAATAATGCCGGTGTGGCAGCGAGCGGGGATATTGATACCTTTTCGATGAAGGACTTTCACTGGGCTGTGAATATCAATTTAATGGGTGCGGTGAAAGGCTGCCATGTGTGTGTGCCCCTGTTGAAGAAAAGTAAAGGGCTCCTTATCAATGTAGCGTCTATGGCCGGTCTATTACATATGGGTGGGATGTCTGCCTATAACGTCTCAAAGGCTGGCATTGTGGCCCTGTCGGAAGGGCTGCTCAGTGAACTTGATCCTTACGGGGTAAAAGTGTCTGTTGTATGCCCCACATTCTTTCAAAGCAACTTAGCTAGGAGTATGCGCAGTGATAATCCTGATGCAGCAAAAATGGCTGCCAGACTCCATGCCTCAACAGGCATTACCGCAGATAGTATTGCGGCAACCGTTTTTGAGCATTCCCGAAAGGGTAAGCATTATATACTGGGTGGAACTCGCTTTAGCGACAGAACAATTTGGAGGCTAAAGCGTTCCCTTCCCGCCATATATCTGCGCATGATGAAAAGTAATGCGCGTATACAGTTTGCTGATAAAAACTCTTCAACCTCTTCTTTATCCAGCAAGGGAGGAATCTTTGAGCGACTGCTGCGTTTTATAAGAGCGCAGCTTTTGGGATGAGTAGGATGAGGCCCCTGACGGTGACGCGCGGAAACCCTTTGTAGAAAAGCACCAGGATGAAATAGTGAAAGGTATGGGCCTTTGGGGAGTGCCTTCCTACCGATTGTGTGGTCCTGAGGGTGAACCTGATTTGGAGGTTTGGGGGCAAGACCGTTTGTGGTTAGTGGCGGCAGAGATTTGTCGTCGAGCTTCGCTCTAACCTCTTTTCGGTTGATACACCTATAAAAAATAACAATCTGAGAATTATTATGCGTACATTACTTTTAACCCTGGTTTGTTTTACCGTATCGGTGAGTGCTGAAGAGGAAAAGCAGCTGTTATGGGGGGATACTCATTTACATACTACCTATTCTTCGGATGCCTATATGAACGGCAATCTAACAGCTGATCCGAATACTGCCTACCGCTATGCGCGCGGCTTACCTGTGTTGCATCCTTACCATCAAGCCAAGGTGAAGATTGAGACTCCGCTGGATTTTTTGGTGGTGACCGACCATGCCGAATTGCTGGGAGTCATACGTACCATTCATCGCGACGGAGTGGACTACACCGGCCTGGGCCCGATCGATTCACTTAAGGCTTGGAGTAGTGCAATACTCTTAAATTACGTCATTGATTCGGGTGATGGACTTTCGTTGTTTGCAGCTTCTTTGCCAGAAGCGAAAGATGCAAGTAAAGCCGCAGCGGACGCCAGCTTTAGCGATACCGTGTCGTTGATCCCGGAGATGATGTCGACACAGCGCGATACCTGGCAAGACATCACAGATATGGCTGAACAACATAATGAGCCGGGCGTATTTTCGGCATTGATTGGTTGGGAATGGTCTCCCTTACCCGGTGGCAGCAACTTGCACCGAGTTGTGATCACAGACGGTGATGCAGAAAGTGCACAGCGTTATCAGCCTTTTTCCCTCAATGACAGCCAATATCCTGAAGACTTGTGGGCATGGCTGGAGCAAACGGCACCGATGGCGGGTGCCGATTTTATTGCTATTCCCCACAATTCAAATATCTCCAAAGGCTTTATGTTTGATGAGACGAGTCTGAGAGGCAAAGCGATTGACAAAGATTACGCGGCGCTGCGTATGAAATGGGAACCCATTGTCGAGATAACGCAATTCAAAGGCGATTCGGAAACACACCCATCATTGTCTCCAGATGATGAGTTTGCCGATTTTGAAACCTACGAGAATTTCATCCAGCGTGAGTGGCAGCCATACGAAGCTAAACCCGGCGACTATGTGCGCTCAGCATTGAAGCGAGGCCTGACGATTGAAAAAAGGGCCGGCAGTAACCCTTATCAGTTTGGCGTAGTAGGTTCCACCGACTCACATACTTCTTTGCCTTCAGCGAATGAACGAAACTTCCAAGGTAAATTCCCAGCGTACGTCATCCCCGCCAATAATCCAGAAAGCGCGAAAAAGGGCCGTGTAAGTGGGTGGAACATGTCCGCATCCGGGTTGACTGCCGTTTGGGCAACAGAGAATACCCGCAGCAGTATTTTGGCCGCCATGAAACGTAAAGAGGTATACGCTACTACCGGCCCGCGTATCCGCTTGCAGTTTTTTGCCAGTAAGGGTCTTAATGATCAAGATCTGAAGACGGCAAGTGATTACCAGCAGGCTGTTATGCAGGCTGTGCCTATGGGAGGAGAATTGACGGCACATAAAACCTCCCCTTCATTTGTTGTGCAAGCGATGAAAGACCCTGTTGATGCCAATTTAGATCGTATTCAAATTGTTAAGGGTTGGGTCGATGAGACCGGATTTACACAAGAAAAGGTCTATGATGTTGCGTGGTCAGATAAAAGACAATTGGATGAGAATGGGAAATTGCCTGCGGTAGAGAATACGGTGGATATAAAAACTGCTATGTATGAAAACTCTGTTGGCGCAGCACAATTGGCCACTCTGTGGCGTGATCCTGATTTTAGCCCAGAGCAGTCCGCTTTTTATTATGCGCGAGTTTTACAAATACCCACACCGCGGCATTCTTTGTATGACGCTGTGGCCATGGAAATGGAAAAGGCTGAAGACTTTCCCGATACTATTCAAGAGCGCGCCTATTCATCGGCTATCTGGTATAAACCATAAATTTTTAGACTGTCTGGAAGACACCATCGCAAAGGATTCTAAATCAATACTTCTATGAAGCGATACGCTTTCTGTATTCATTGGGGGTCAGTGCGTTCCAGCGTTGAAAGGCTCTGTGAAGTTTGTGGCTTCGCCATAGTTCAGGAGATAGGCTATGTCAACAACGCTGAGCGATGTATTACTCAGATAATTTTGTGCAAGTGTGTTTTTAATATTATCGAAGATGGTACGGAAATCGGTTCCTTAAGTGTGCGTTCAGTGATGTGCAGTTGCTCAGAGACGTCTTTAATATTAACGAAGTCTCCCGCCGATTGGATAAGTAAGCGGCGCACATGGTTTGTTGTATCGAGTTTATGTTCCAAAGAAAGAAAGCAATAGCAGAGAGGAGGGTAGATAGAGAAATGAAATCAATATCGTTAAAAGTTGTTATGGGCTTGGTGGTGATATTAGTGGTTGCCGGCGGCAGTTACTTGCAGATCAACTTTAATAAAGACTGGCGTGAACAATATGCCCATGCCAAAGGTGTGAACGCGATGATTTATGCGTTCCCGTACCAATTAAACACAGTACTGCGCTATAAATGGAGTCAGCCCAGAGGGCCAGAAGGTTATCAGGGGCCAGTGGATGCGGTAAACAAGTTCTGGCATTCGAGCTTTATCGATCCTAAACATTATCGCGACGGTGGCGCGCCGAATGTCGATACGCTCTACTCTCCAGCCTGGGTATACGCAAAAGAACAGCCGATCATTATTAGTGTGCCGCCGATTCCGGATGACCGATATTTTTCGATTGAGCTGGCGGGTTTTGATTCCGATAATTTTTCCTATATCAGCAAGCGCACCCACGGTAATGGTGGTGGTAACTACGCCATCGTACCGCAGGATTGGGAAGGGACTTTACCGGATGATGTGGAGTTTGTGGCCCATAATCCAACCCCTTGGTTTTATGCTATGGCCAGAATATATTCTGACTTCAACGACCCGAGTGATCACGCACAGGTTGCAGCCATACAGTCTCAAATGCAGATTGTGGCCTTGAGTGACTGGGGTAAATATAATCCGCCGCGACCGCCGCATCCAGCTGTTCCCGATGTAGGCGAGCTAAGTGAAATGTTGCTTAAAGAGGATGTCATTGCCTACATGAAAAAAATGGTGATCTCTGATCCTTTGTCTTTTTGGCACAACGTGAACCGGGCGATGACTGTCAATGGCGTTCCGGTGCGCGATAAACGCTATTTGAAAGATTGGGCTGACTTATATATTGGGCCGAATCAAGATATTTATCAAGCTGACGACAGCGTGCGTGCAGGCTTAGCGGCGGCTGTATTCGATGCCACGATGATTCTTCGTGACTACAGTTCGCCTGAAAAAAGAAGGGTTAATGGTTGGGGTGTGACGCCAGTGGGCTTCGGCCGCTCCGGTGTTCATGGTGACTTTTATATTCGCGCAGCTATTCAGTCGATGCGCGGTATAGTCGCCAATGATGCCGAAGAAGCCATGTATATGGCGGTGACCCAAGATCAGTACGGAGGGGAGATCAATAGTAGCAATACCTACGAAATCCACTTTGAGCCTGGCCAAACCCCGCCCGCTAAGGATTTTTGGTCGCTCACCATTTACGACCAGGACGCCAACCTGATGCTGAATCCCTATGACCGCTATGCCATCAACTCTCATTCAAAGGATCTGACCTATGAAGCCGACGGCAGCCTGCGGATTCTCATCGGCGGTACACCGCCAGAGGGCAAGGTAGGCAATTGGTTGCCGGCGGGCGAGAAACAGACTCGTGTCACCTTGCGTGTTTACGGCACGGGAGAAGCGATGCTGAAGCGAACCTGGCAGCCACCAGCGGTGAAAAGATTATAAGATTTGATCGGGGTTTGTATGGATAATTTCATTCCTAAAAACCTGCAGCGGAAAATTCATTTAGATTAGCAAGCTCAGGTTTTGCAGCCCAGTGAGGAGAAGTATTATCGAATTTAGCAAAGTGCCCATCGCCTTTCTCTCATAAAGTCATGACCTACATGAACTATAAATGAATTCCTTATAAACGAATCGAGGCTAATTATGATGCCGCGATAAAGAAGCTACCCAAACTTGTCGGTCAGGTCGTTATTCCTGTGATACTCACCGCGGATCAAGAAGTGTTGCAAGATTCCACGCTGATTATTGGGGGTTTGAACAGCGTTACACCGAAAATTCTGATATTCCTTGCAAGCCACGTTTGCAGTATTTGATGTGGCTACTGGAAGACTTTGCCGGCTTCCTGTCTAGCAAAAATCATGGGTGGCATTATGTGGTAGTGAAGAAGATGTCCCACACCAGCATCGCAAGCTATTTCGGCAGCCTCAACTGGCCTGCCTGCGCCGCACAGTGTGAGATGCTGTCGCCAAATAATCAGCCCCCATACCGGCTTCGATACCCCTCATCGCTAAACCTGTGACGATACTGTCACGCTGGAGATAACCCAGTATCGCAATTACCGCTACGACAATAAGTAGGACTGCGGCTTGTTTCATGGCCAGTACCTTTGGACGACTTTACCGAACAAAATAATAGCCCGATAAACGCGATCCCGAGAATCATATTCGGTCAAGTCGATCCTCCTTTGGACGCTTCAGAGTCCCTTTCAACTTTGTGAGTTATTGGTTTTATGGCGCTGTTGCTTGGTTTCAGTCGATTTAATTGTAATTATTTTTTTTAGATGAGCCTGTTTTTATCTTAGCAAAGTTGGCCGAAATAGATTCCCTAATTGGCCGAAATAGATTCCCTCAGGTGTTTGAATTTTTTTTACCCTAATGAATCGGGTTGTGGAAATTTGGCATAGATATAAACGAGCTATGTCTTAACTTCGGCATTTTTAAGTAGATATTAGAAAATTAGAATTAGGGGAAATACTTATGAAAAATACAACGATAGGCTTATCCGCCCTTGCGCTAGCTATTGCTAGTTCGGGCATTGCAGCGCAGGACAGTGGGCTTGAAGAAGTGATCGTCACCGCGGCGAAACGTAGCCAAGATCTGCAGGAAGTACCGATTGCGGTAAATGTATTCACATCCCAAGTTATCCAAGAGGCAGGTATCAATGATGTGCAAGATATCGCCAGAATGACACCAAGCGCTCATGCAACAATCACTAGGAGTCCTTTTCAGACTAGGCTGGCAATTCGTGGTTTAGGCACTGCACAAAATGATCCCGCTCTAGAGCCCTCAGTCGGTATCTTTGTCGACGGGATGTTCTTGGGCCGCACTGGTTTGGGTACCTCCGACCTTACCGATATTGAGCGTATTGAGGTGCTGCAGGGACCCCAGGGCACGCTATATGGGAAAAACACCAATGCTGGCGCCATTAGCGTGATTACTAAAAAACCTAACCTCGAGGAGATGGAAGGTTACGCACAGTTCTCTACCGGAGACTACGGCATGAGAAAAGTAACGCTGACCGCAACAGGGCCTCTGAGTGAGACTGTCGCTTACCGCCTTTCGGGCAACAGTCATCAACGCGATGGCTACTATGATAATGCCAATGGCTCTGACCCCAGCGATGCCGATGATTGGAATGTGCAGGGTAAGTTTCTGTGGGAGCCCAGTGCAGAGTTAAGTGTGGTGCTAAATGCGTCTCATGTAGAGCGCGATAGTGCAGGTGGTGGCTTCGATATTATGCCGAGTGCTGGCGTGCAAGCGGAGCTTGCTAGTCAGGGATTACCGGCGGCTGATACTGATCCTTACAACCATAATATAGCCACCGATTCAGATGGTCTATTTGAGATGGAATCGGACAACTTGTCACTTCATGTTACCTATGACCTTGACTGGGGAAGAGTGACCTCGCTTACTGCTTGGAATGACTATGAGTACTTAACGGATACAGATGCCGATGGCTCACAGCTTGATCTTCTAGGAACTGTAATGCCTGAACCCAATTCAGGGGATAGTCTGTCACAGGAAATTCGTCTGGATTCAACCCTAGGTGATACTATCGACTATCAAGTCGGATTGTACTACTACGATCAAAAGACACAGCGCGGTGCTGATGGATATGTGGGTACAGTTTTAGGAGAAGATTTTGTTACCCTTGCCGGGCCAGCTTACTTGGGAGCACTCGCTACGTTTGGACCGCAGCAGATCCCGCTTCTTGGGTTTGCCGCCAAACCAGGTGATTCCATTGGAGGCAAAAATGTTTGGGATTCAGAGACACTGGCTGCCTTTGGTCAGATGACTTGGCGTGCTTCTGATCGTCTTTCTGTGACCGCGGGTCTGCGCTGGACCGACGAGGAAAGAGTAGCTGACCTCCTCACTATAACTACCAGCACACCATTGACACCTATGGAACAGGCTCAATTGCAACAGATCAGAGCCGCGATTCAACAAAACCCCAATCTACCTGCAAGAACTAAAGGCTTGATTCTAAACGTGATTAGCACACCGTTTATCGATAGATTCACTACAGAGATCGATGCAACACTTGAGCGTCGCAGCATTAACAAAGATTGGCTGATGAAAGTAGCCTATGACCTTGATTATAACAGCATGGTATACGCCAGTGTCTCAACAGGTACTAAATCTGGTAACTTTAATGGCGTAAATGGCCCCGCCATCTCACGTGAATTTGACGATGAAAAAACTAGGAGCTATGAGTTGGGTATCAAGTCCACTCTGCTTGATTCAACATTACGTATTAATGCGGCAGCCTTCGTTACTGAGATTGATAATCTTCAATTCCAGGCACAGTTAGCAGATGCAGGCACTGCTGTAAGTAATGCGGCTATGGCTAAAGTCGCTGGGGTGGATATATCACTTCAGGCAAAGCCATTAAACAACCTGACTTTGGAAGCTGGCGTGTTGTATATGGATAAGTACGAGAATATTCGACCCGCCTTTGAAGAAGGAGATGTTGAAGAAATTACCGACTTGTTCTTCGTAGCAGATTGGAGTGGCAATTTGGCGGCTACCTTTGTGATTCCTGTCGAGCAGGGGACAGTCTATATGCGCGGTGATTATATCTATCGTGGCGAGCATGATCTTGTAAATGGTCGAGATGATCGAAAAGAGTTAAATGCGAAAATAGGCTGGCGTAATGACAATTGGAATCTATCGATTTGGGGTAAGAACCTGACCGATGATGAGTACGCATCCATGATTAACAATGTCCAGAAATGGAGTGGTAACCAACCCCATCTGTTAGCACCACCGAGAACCTATGGTGTCGATATGCGTTATAATTTTTAATAGTCGCTGAAAAGGATAAACGGCCGGCAATTCGCCGGCCGTTTTACCACTGACTAAATTAAAAAGTAGTAAATTTTATTATTAGTATTCTAAACTCGGTTATTGCCAGACTGAAAGGTCATTTTGAATATAGTAGGCCATGGCGCTTTATAATTTTCCCCGAGGAGAAATCTGAGATGAGATGGTTGGGTCGTCTACATAAACCATGGCTGCACTTCCTAGTTTTAGGAAGTGTTTTATATCAGATTCAAATCACAGTATTTCCCGATCCCAAAACGGTGATAGGGCCATTAAGCGCATCGCGACAAGAAGCTTTGCAACAGCAGTGGCTGACAAGTTTTGGGCAACCACCCACTGACAAACAGCAAGCAAAACTGATCGCCGATGAGTTGGACCGTGATCTGCTGTTTCAGCGTGCCCTTGAACTTAGGCTTCATTTGCAGGACGGCATTGTCTACGACCAGCTCATTCGTAATATGCGTTTTCTGGATGTCGATACGGATAAAAGTAACTCCGAGTTATTTCGGGCGGCTATGGATATGCGCCTCCATCTCGGGGACGAAGTGGTTAAAAGGCGACTGATTGACAAAATGAAACAACGACTATTAGTGATAAATCCTCCCATTGAAGTCAAAGAAACACAAATCGCCACAGAGTTTATTACGCGTAAGCATGAATTCTATCGCTCACCGCGCTATTCGTTTGCCCATGTATTTATTAATCCAGAGCGCGAAGCTGAGCTTGGGTCAGTGATAAAAACGATTCAAGAGCAGCAATTAGATGGGAGAGCAGCCAGGTATCTCAGTTCGCCATTTATATCGGGCTATGAATTTCAAGCACAGACGGCTGAGCAATTGGCACGTTACTTCGGGGGCATATTTATATCAGACCTAGTTAAAATAGACCCTGCTGTTAATCAATGGCATGGCCCCATCCGTTCTTCTTTTGGTTGGCATTATGTTTGGGTTAGTGCTGTAGAATCGGGACGAGATGCACGCCTAGATGAGGTAACACGCCAATTAAGATACGGTCTTGAGGTCAGCGCGCGTGAGCGAGCTCTGCAAACTGCTATGGCGGCTTTGCGGTCTGAATATGAGGTGAGGCAGTGAGGCATTTCTTCCGATTGACGGTAAGTATAGCCGCGTCGTTGTTACTATCTCATACCGCGCAG
>MDSY01080818.1_pt1 | contig 12972 bp, 14 predicted proteins | sample 811131 | NCBI WGS metagenome assembly MDSY01 (sample SAMN05326643, study PRJNA326480) | marine metagenome | isolation source: seawater | place: Atlantic Ocean: South West | collected 2010
AAAAAAGGGAGTAACTTTTTGTGGCTAAGAGAGACTACTATGATATCTTAGGAGTAAATAAATCTGCTTCTAAAGAAGAAATTAAAAAAGCATACCGAACTACCGCTTTTAAATATCATCCTGATAAAAACCCAAATAATAAAACTGCTGAGGAAAAATTTAAAGAAGCAAGCGAAGCTTATGGAATTTTATCTGATGAAAAAAAAAAAACTAATTACGATCAATTTGGTCACGCAGCATTTGAAGGTGGTGCTGGTGGTGGCGGTCAAGGATTTGGTGGTTTTGACTCATCCTCTTTCTCCGACATTTTTGAAGACTTTTTTGGAGATTTTTCTGATAGTTCTAGCGGCTCAAGACGAAGATCTTCAGGTAGTCGAGGTAATGATTTAAGATACGATCTAAGTATAAGTCTAGAAGATGCTTACAAGGGTCTGGAAAAAAAAATAGACTATACGACTTATAAAAAATGTGTTGGTTGTAGTGGAAGTGGAGCTGAGCCAGGATCAAAACCAATAAAATGTGATTATTGTAAGGGTAATGGCAAGATAAGATCTAGTCAGGGGTTTTTTACTGTTCAGCAAACTTGTCCTCAATGCCATGGAAGTGGAGAAACTATTGGTAAGGCCTGTAAAAAATGTAGTGGTGGTGGAAAAGTTCAAAGCAATGAGTCAGTTTCGGTTAAAATACCTAAAGGCGTAGATGATGGAACAAGAATAAGACTTTCGGGTAAAGGAGAAGCTGGGACTAAAAGTGGTCCAAATGGGGATTTATACCTTTTTATTTCAGTACAAAATCACAATCTTTTTAAAAGATCAGAAGAAAATTTATTCTTTGAATTACCTATTACATATGCGGATGCAGCATTAGGAACAACTATAGAAGTTCCTTGTATAAACGGCAGTAAAGTAAATGTTAAAATTCCTGCAGGCACGCAATATGGGAAACAATTACGATTAAAAGACAAGGGGATGCCAATTTTAAGAAGAAGTTCTTATGGAGACTTATATATTAGAATTATTCCAGAGGTTCCTGTATCATTGTCTAAAAGACAAAAAGAGCTTTTGGAAGAATTTAAAGAGTTAGAGAATACTAAACTAAGTCCAACTATAAAAAGTTTTTTTGAAAAAGCTAAGAAGTTTTGGGAAAAAAAATAATGAAAAAAATAAACTTAGCAGTAACTGGTTGCCTAGGTAGAATGGGGCAACAACTTATTAGATCATCTAAGAAAAATAGAAATTTTAAACTAAGAGTTCTCACTGAAAATAAAGTAGTTAATAAAAAAATTAGTGGTATTAAACTTGAACTAAATAATGAAAAAGCTTTTGAAAAAGTTGACTTAATAATAGATTTTACTGTTCCAAAATGTACTCTAGAAATTTTAAAAATTGCGACTAAGTTAAAAAAAAAAATTATTATTGGAACAACCGGGTTTACAAAAAAAGAAGAGAGTCTAATTAAGAGTTATTCAAAAAAAATCACTATATTGAAAGCAGGAAATATGAGTTTAGGGATCAACCTGCTAATGTACTTGACAGAAATTGCATCTAGATCTTTAAGTGATAGTTTTTTAAGTAAAGTCTTCGAAATCCATCATAAACACAAAAAAGATCACCCATCTGGAACAGCTTTAATGCTTGGCAAAGGAATAGCTGAGGGTAGAAATAAAGAACTTTACAAACTAATAGGAAAAAAATTTTTAAATAAAAAATCTTTTCCTTACGGGAAAAAAATAAATTTTAATTCTTTGAGAAAAGGAGAGGTGATTGGAGAACATGAGGTTAAATTTTCTAGTGGTAAAGAAATAATTACACTGAATCATGAGGCTTACGATAGAGCTCTTTACTCAGAAGGTGCTTTAACAGCTGCACGTTGGTTGATAAATAAAAAGCCAGGTTTATATTCCATGAGAGATGTTTTGAATTTTAAATAAATTTAAAATAATGAATGAAAATCAACGAGCTAATTTAATACTAAAAATACTCAATAAAATTTATCCTACCACACCTATTCCTCTCAGACATAACAGTAAGTTTACATTGTTAGTTTCTGTACTTTTATCGGCTCAATGCACTGATGTTAATGTAAATAATGTAACCAAAAATATATATCCCAAATATAATAAACCTGAACATTTTATTAAATTGGGGAGAAAAAAAATTGAAACACTTATTAAAAATATAGGTATATTCAGAATAAAAGCTAAAAGCATATATTTAATGTCTAAACAATTAATAGAAAATCATAACGGCAAAGTTCCTAAAAGCTTTGTAGAATTAGAAAAATTACCAGGTGTTGGACATAAAACTGCGAGTGTTGTTATGTCACAAGGATTTGGTGTTTCAGCTTTCCCTGTTGATACGCATATTCATAGATTGGCTCAGAGATGGGGGTTAAGCAACGGCAAGAATGTGATACAAACTGAAAAAGATTTAAAAAAATTGTTTCCTAAAAAATCTTGGAACAAACTTCACCTTCAGATAATTTTTTATGGTCGAGAATATTGCAAAGCTAGAGAATGTTATGGTATAAGTTGTAAAATTTGTAGTGCATGTTATCCCAATAGAAAAAAACCAGTTAAAACTATAAAAGCTTAATAAAATTATGAAAATTTTAGGAATAGGAAACGCAATTGTAGATGTTATTTGTAAAATTGATGAGAAATTTTTAACTAAAAATAACTTAATTAAAAGTACTATGAAATTAGTAGATGAAGAAGAGTTTAAAAAAATTCTATCTAATTTAAATATTGAAAAAACTATAGCTGGAGGATCTGTAGCTAATTCTATTGTTGGTCTATCTCAACTAAAAAATGAAGTTTCTTTTATAGGAAAAGTTAGTGATGATAAATTGGGAAATGAATATGAAAAAAGTTTAACAGATGTGAAGGTTAAGTATTGTTATAATAAAAAAAAGGAGCACACTCCGACAGGTACATGTTTAATCTTAATTACACCAGATTCTGAAAGAACAATGTGTACATTTCTTGGTATTGCAGGAAAAATTTCTCCAAATGATATTAATGAAAATTTTGTTAAACAAAGTGAAATAGTTTTTTTAGAAGGATACTTGTGGGATGAAGGTGAACCAAAAGCAGCTTTTGATAAAGCATTAATGATTTCAAAAAAGTCAGCAATGTCTTTATCAGATAAATTTTGTGTAGATAGGCATAAAAAGAGTTTTTTTGATTTGGTTAACAATAAACTAGATATTATTTTTGCGAATGAACAAGAAATAATGGAATTAATTAACGCAAAAACATTTGATGAAGTTGTTATGTTTGGTAAAAATTTAAATAAATTATTAATAGTAACAAGATCAGATAAAGGAAGTATTGCAATAAGTGGGTCTGAAGTCGTTGAGGCTGAAAGTCAAAAAAACCTTAAGATAGTTGATCTGACTGGAGCAGGAGACTTATTTGCAGCAGGTTTTTTACATGGGATTATTAATAGTTTGTCTATCAAAGAAAGTTTAACAAAAGGGACAGATATGGCCTCAAAAATTATACAAAAGATTGGTGCTAGGCTTAGTTAATTTTTTCTTTTAAAACTGCCTTTACCTTTTTTAGGTTTAACAATACGTTTTCTGTACTTTTTAGAGAATAAATCTTTTGCAATTTTATTTCTTTTTTTCAAATTAAATAACCATCTTTAGAATTAATTATAAAATTATCATCTTTAAATTTATTTAAAATTTTTTTTCTAAGTCTATAAATATGTGTTTCAACTGTGTGGGTATCTACACCTTCAGAATATTTCCAGACTCTTTTTAAAATATTATTTATAGAGAGAGACTTTTTTTCATTAAATAACAATTCAATTAATTCAATTTCTCTTTCTGTAATTGAAATAGATAATTTTTTATTTTTTAATTTTTTTTCATTTTTATCCATTATATAATCATTAATCTTTATAGAAGAATTCTGGTTAAACTTACTTGAAGTGATAAGGTTAATAATTTTGGTGTTGAGATCCTCTAGCTTTAGAGGAAAATTCATTATTTCGGTATGATTAGAATAAGAAGGAGTTTGGCCTTCTAAAAAAAGAAGAGGTTTATTAGATACGTCACCGATTATGTTTAGACTTTCATCAATATTAGAAGCATTAGAATCTACAAGTATAGCACAAATATTTATGGGGTTATTTATGATATAATTATCTTTATTAAAAAAAACTAATGTAAAGCTTATGTATTCTTTAATTTCTTTTAATGAATTGTTAAAGTTTTTTGTACCTAAAACGAGTAAATTATTTTTCATCAAATGAATATAAAATTAAAAAAAAAATTTTTATACATTAATAACTATAAAGTAAAATGTGCTTTAGGTAAAAGAGGAATTACATCTAAAAAGATTGAAGGAGACAATAAAACTCCTACTGGTACTTACAAATTTAAAACAATATTTTATCGAAAAGACAGAATACCTAAAATAAATTCAAAAATTAAAAGAATTATAATAAAAAAAGATATGGGGTGGTGTGATGATCCAAATTCAAAATTTTATAATAAATTAATTAAATTCCCCTTTGAAGGTCGAGCAGAGAAATTATGGTTAAATAGAAATATTTATGACATTATCATAGTAATTAATTATAATATGAACCCAATTATTAAAAAAAAAGGAAGTGCAGTTTTTTTGCACCTATCTACAAAAAACTATGCGCCAACCAAGGGATGCATTGCTATTTCAAAAAAAGATATGCATTTGATAATAAGTAAAATAAGTAATAAGACGAATATAGAAATTTATTAAGATCGGGTTCCAAAAATAGAACTACCTATTCTTAAAAAACTAGCCTCATATTTTAATGCTAATTGAAAGTCACTAGACATGCCCATGCTCAACTCTTTTAAACCAAGTAGTTTATTTAATTCCATAAGTTTTTTAAAATAAATATCTACATTACTATCTTTAGGTGGTATGGCCATTAAACCAATAATGTTAATCTTAAGTTTCCTTTTACAATAATAATAGAAATCATCAAGCGACTGTACTTCTATGCCAGATTTTTGTTTTTCGTTAGCAATATTAACTTGAATAAAATACTTCAATTTTTTATTTAAAAGATTTTCTTGTTTAGCTAAACGATCAGCTAATTTTTGATTGTCTAAAGAGTGAATGTAGTCAAATAGTTTAGCTGCTTCTTTGGCTTTATTAGATTGTAATTTACCAATCATATGAAGATTTATATTAGGACTATTGAATTTTATTTGAGACCATTTCGATTGAGCTTCTTGTACCTTATTTTCTCCAAAGTGAAGGTGCCCATGCTCTAGCAAAGGCCTAACGTGTTCGAGGCTAAAAGTTTTGCTAACAGCTACTATCTTAACATTGCTATTATTAACAAGAGATTTTATATTTTCATAATTTTTAATTATTGAATTCATATATGTTTATTATAAAGAATTATTATTATTTTTATATAGAGAATACTCAAGATGTTAATCTTAATTATATGAAAAAAAATAAAAAGATATTATTTATTTATAGAAATAATACTCACAAAGAAAAATTAGTAGAAATTATAAAATTTAGAAAAATTTGCAATATTAAAAAATTTAAATTTTATATCGCTAATAATCACAAACTTGCTAAAGACAGTAAAGCTGATGGGCTGTATTTATCATCTTATAACAAAAAAAAATATTTATTTAAAAAAATTAAATTAATAGGATCAGCACATAATTTTAAAGAAATATTTGAAAAAATAAAACAAGGATGTAGTACTATTATTTTATCTCGTTTATTCCAAACTTCTTATAAAAATAAAAATGGTCATTTCGGAGTTGTTAAGTTTAACCTACTAAAAAATAAGTACTTAGTGGATATAGTTCCATTAGGAGGTATTAATAATAAAAATTTGCTTAAACTAAATTTAGTGAAATCAAATGGTTTTGCCATTTTATCAGAAATAAAAAAAAAGCCGGCTATTTCTAACCGGCTTTTTTAATTTTAATTTATTAACTAAAACGCAGTTTTTAAACTAATTGTTCTAGTGTTATCTTCTGTTGCTGCTGTGTAAGCGGCACCATCAGTTTTTGCATCTTGGAAACCAATCGTTAAGCCACCAACTGTATATGCTACGTTGATTGCTTTAGTTTCTTGTTCAATTTGCTTTTCTTCAACACCGTCTTGGTCATGCTTCATTGACTCAATAACGTTGTATGAAACTGCTAAACTGTCATTAACAGCTACTGCGATTCCATAAATGTCATCTTTGAAAAACGTATCTGCAGCAACTGTAGTAGCTTTTGCAGCGTACGCTTTTTTCTGATAACCAACTTTTACTGGACCGTAAGCATAGTTTAATGCAACTGTTGCACCTTCTTTATTTTGGTTGCCGTCAACAAGTGCGTCACTGATTTCATAACCAGCTGTTACAACTAGACCTTCAAGAAGAGTTCCAGATATACCAGATACGTTTGCACCAGTTACTTTTACGTTAGCAGATTGAGCTGATTTAGCGTCAACTGTTCCAACAGATGAACCTTTTTCATTGTTAGTAGTTCCATCTAATTTAGGGTAGTAGCTGTAAGAAAGACCTACACCTGAACCTAAAATATTTGCGTTAGAGTAACCAACGTTCATAGAACCTTCCAGACCTGAACCGAAGTCAACTGAGTATGTACCAGATCCTGCGCCATTAGCTTCTTCAAAAGCTGAAGGAGTAATGTCATCTACTGCGTTTGCAGAGTCACTTGAGTTACCTACACTAAAAGTTCCGAAAGATGGTGTAGCGAAAGCAAGTTTGTGGTCAGCGCCAGCGTCACCTGCGAAAGTTCCGTCTGTAGCTAAAGTCCACGTAACTGCTGTTCCGTTCAACACTTCAGTTGTTCCAGTGAATTTTAAATCAGTGTTAAGACCTAACGGGTTTCCTGTTACGTCATCACCTTCTGATTGGTAAGTAGCTTGCATAGTACCGGATACTGTCATTTCACCTGCATTTGCAGACGTGAAAGAAAATAAACCAGCTATAAGCGCTACTAATATTTTTAATTGTTTCATTTTTTTCCTTTGTTATTACTTGTTATAATAATTATTATTACCCTTGCTTTTTATCGAATTTTTTGAAGTTTTGATGAAAAAAAACTCTTTTTAAACATTTTTTTCACTAATGTTGTATTTTTACAACATATTATACTCATTAAAGCTATGATAATACTGTTTTTTTTTCTAAAACTACATTTACAATACATTATTAATTTATATGTTATCATCCTGATATTAATTAATAATTTTACATAAAATGAACAAAATTTTCAAAATAACCATTATTTTTTCGATCCTGGGCTTATTTTTAACTTCATGTGGAGTTTCAGATAAAGTTAGGAAAATCTATAAACCTGTTGATTTAGTTAAAGAACCATTAGATCCCGATAAAAGAGCTCAAAAAAACATAGAAGAAGGAAGAGGTATATCCTTAAAAAATTTAGGTAATAACAGCGGGAGCACGACTTATGAATTTAGTACTTCGAATCCAATGTGGAGAGCTGCTTTAGATTCTTTAGATTTTATACCACTTACTACAGTTGATTACTCTGGTGGTCTAATAATCACTGACTGGTATAATGATGGAAATACTAAAGATGAATCAATTAAAATTATTGTTAGGTTTCTCTCAAACGAAGTGCGTAGCAATAGCTTAAAAATTGTGGTGCATAAAAGAAAATGTTTGGACCAAAATAATTGTCCAACAAAAATAATTCGTTCTGCGATATCTGAAGAACTCACAAGAGTAATCTTAACTAAAGCAGCTACTTTAGAAAAACAACTAAAAGTTAAGAAATAATTTTAGTATACTAATGGAAAGAGTAAACTTTCAATTAATTGAAAAAAAATGGCAATTAATTTTTGAAAAAAATAAAATTTATAGATCAAAAAGTAGTCCAAAATTTTATTGCTTGGAAATGTTCCCATACCCTTCGGGTAAAATACATATGGGTCATGTTAGAAACTACACAATTGGAGATGTTGTAGCACGATTTAAATTTTTGAATGGTTTTAATGTACTGCATCCAATGGGTTGGGACTCTTTCGGTTTGCCGGCGGAAAATGCTGCGAAAGAAAATAATTTACACCCTCAGAAATGGACAGAGAAAAATATATCACAAATGAAAAAGCAACTCAAAATGCTTGGATTATCTATTGATTGGGATTTAGAAATATCAACTTGCAACAAAGATTATTATAAACACCAACAAACACTATTCATTGATTTATATAATAAAGGTTTTGTTTCAAGAAAAGAAAGCTATGTTAATTGGGATCCTGAAGAACAAACAGTCCTTGCTAATGAACAAGTTATAGATGGAAAAGGTTGGCGTTCTGGAGTTGTTGTTGAACGAAAAAAATTATCTCAGTGGGTTTTTAATATCACAAAATTTTCTGATGAATTAATAAATGATTTAAAGTTATTAGAGAACTGGCCTTTGAAAGTTAAATTAATGCAGAAAAATTGGATAGGGAAATCCTTAGGTTGTGAAATAAATTTTGAGATAATTGATCACAAGGATATTATTAAAGTTTTTACTACTAGGCCTGATACATTATTTGGAGCTACCTTTTTAGCAATCTCAATAGAACACGCTCTATGTAAAAACTTTGAATCTGATCCTAAATTTTTAAAATTTAAAGAAAAATGCTTAAAAGTTGGGACAACAGAAGAAGCATTAGCAAATGCAGAAAAAAATGGTTACCTAACAAATCTTTGTGCCAAACATCCGTTTATTAAAAATAAAACAATTCCTATTTTTATAGCTAATTTCGTATTAATGGATTACGGAACCGGAGCAATTTTTGGTTGCCCTGCTCACGATCAAAGAGATTTTGAGTTTGCAAAAAAATACGAACTAGAAATTATTAAAGTTGTTTCAGAAAATCAAATAGACAAATTTGAAAATTTAAAAGAACCTTATACTGGAGATGGTCACCTGATAAATTCTGATTTTTTGAACGGACTTGATGTAAAAAATGCAAAGGAAAAAATAATTGAAATAATTCAAGAAAGAAAAATAGGGGAAAAAAAAATATCTTTTCGCTTAAGAGACTGGGGTATTTCCAGACAAAGATATTGGGGTTGTCCGATACCAATGATATATTTAGAAGATGGGTCTGTTGTGCCTGTTGCAAAAGAAGAACTTCCTATTGCATTACCTAACGATGTAAATTTAAATCAAAATGGAAATCCACTTAAAAATCACCCAACTTGGAAAAGAACAAAACATAAAAAAACGGGAAAACCAGCAATTAGAGAAACTGATACATTAGATACATTTGTCGATTCCTCTTGGTATTTTATGAGATTTTGTTCACCAAAAAACACTGAAGAACCTTTTAATGTTAATGATTTAAATTACTGGATGCCTGTTGATCAATATATTGGTGGAGTAGAACATGCAATTCTACATCTACTTTATTCTAGATTCTTCATGCGTGTGATCAAAAAAAATGATCCTAAAATAATTGAAAAAGAACCATTTAAAGGGCTTTTTACGCAAGGAATGGTTTGCCATGAAACCTACAAAGACCTTGAGGGAAAATGGTTAAGTCCAGAACAGGTAAAAAAAATAAATAATAAAAAAGATATAATTGTAGGACCCTCAGAATCAATGTCAAAATCGAAAAAAAATGTCATAGATCCAGAAGATATGATTATTACTTATGGAGCAGACGCAGTTAGATGGTTTATTCTTTCTGATAGTCCGCCTGAAAAAGATGTTCAATGGTCAAATCAAGGAGTAAATGCTGCTTATAAATTTTTACAAAAAATTTATAATTTCAGCCATGTTGTTTCTAATAGGGAAGATAAAAAAGGCTTAAATGAAAAAGAATTTGAAACTAATTTTAATAATTATATTTTAAAAATTACAGACTTAATTAACAAATTCCATTTAAACGTAGTAATCGCAAATGTGTACAGTATATATACTTTGTTTACTAATGCAGCTAATGATCAAATCAGCAACAAGTGTTTAAAGAAAAATTTTATAAATTTATTAAAAATTCTTATCCCTTTCACACCCCATCTTGCTTATGAGTGTCTTGAGCAGCATGGTGAAAAAAATCCAGATATTTGGCCAGAAATAGATAAAACAAAATTATTAAGTGAAAAGGTAACAATTGCAATACAAATTAATGGGAAAACAAAAGAAGTAGTTAAGGTAAAAAAAGATTTAGATGAAAAAAATGTTATAAATGAAACTAAAAAAATAAAGAAAATTAAAGAAAATTTAATGAATAAAGAAATTATAAAAATAATATTTGTTAAAAATAAAATAATTAATTATCTCATTAAATAATTTTATGAAAAAAGTAATTAATATTATAATAACAATATTATCTTTTACTCTTCTAATTTCATGTGGATTTGAAAAAGTTTATAAAAAAGATAGAGGAAGTATATATATAGAGACATTAAAAATTGAAGGTCCAAAAAGAAATTCCTACACATTAAAAAATAACATTTTGCTAATCTCAGATGAAAATTCAGATAATAAATATAGAATTAAACTAAAACTTAAAAAGAATAAAAATAGTAAAATTAAAAATATAAAAGGCCAGGTAACTCGATATAATACATCTATTAAAGTAATAATGGATTTGGAAAATCTAAGGAGCTCGGAAATAATATCTAAGACTTTTGAGGAAAATGCTGATTATGATGTTCAAGAAAAGTACTCAGATACAATTGTTAACGAAAACAACGCAACATCTAATATAGTTCAAAAGTTATCAGACAATATAATAAATTTTATATCAATATCAGTTAGAAATTAAGTGATACTAAAAAGCTACATTGTAGAACAAAATATAAGGATCTTGGAAGGTTATAAGGCAACATTACTGTATGGAATTAACAGTGGAATTAAAGATGACATTAAATCAAAAATTAAAAAAAATAGAGAAAATACGGAAATAATTAATTTTTTTGAAGAAGAGCTAATAGCAAATAAAGATATACTGTATGAAAATTTTTTAAATACTTCACTTTTTAGTCAAAAAAAAATTATACTTTTACACAATGTAACCGATAAAATTTTTGATCAAATTTCTAAGTGTTTAGAAAAAAACAGCAAAGATATAACGATTTATTTATTCTCAGAAAATTTAGATAAAAAATCAAAAATAAGAAATCTCTTTGAGAAAGATAAACTGCTAGCAGTCTTTGCTTGTTACGAAGATAATGACCGAAGTTTGATTAATTATATTAATAAGGAATTAGTTGACGTTAAAGGTGTAAGTGGTGAAGTTGTAAACCTTATAATGTCGAATTCTAATATGAATAGAAAAATAATTCAGAATGAGTTAACAAAAATAAAACTTTTCTTTTATGAAAAAAAAATTAACACAGCACATCTCTTAGAAGTTCTAAATATTAAAAGCAATACTAGTTTTGATGAAATAAGAGATAGTGCATTAGTGGGTGCAAAAATAAAAATTAACAAACTGCTTTCTGAAATAATAATTTTGGATGAAGATGCTTTGTATTATTTAAATAATCTAAATTATAGAATTATGAAGTTATTAGAAATCAGGAATACTAATGAAAATATTAATAATTATGAAATAGCTGTTGAAAACGCAAAACCCCCAATTTTTTGGAAAGATAAACAAGTTTTTACCGAACAACTTAAAAAATGGAGCCTAAAAAAGCTTAATATAGCTGTAATGAAAATTGGTAGAACTGAAATATTGATGAAAAAAAATTCAAATTTACGAAATGATATTTTAATTAAAGCTTTAATTATTGATCTATTTAACGAAATTTCTATTTCTTAGAAAGAAGCTTAGACAACATTTCAAACTGTTCAACAGTTTTATACTCAATAATTATTTTTCCAGAATTATCTTTTTTTGATAAGACTTTTACGCTTAAACCTAAGATCTCTTCAATCTTTCGTTCTGCTAATAGAGTATGAGGATTTGTTGGTCGTTTTGTCAGCTTTTTATTTTCTTTTTCTTTTTCTACTCTTACAATATTTTCTATCGATCTTGCACTAAGCTTTTCTTTAATGATTGATAAAGCTATTGGGATAGCGTTATATCTTCCAACTAATGGCCTAACTTGTCCTGCTGTAAGTTTTCCCTCGTCTACTAATTTAAGAACTTCTTCTGGTAGTGAAAGAAGTCTTAGAGTGTTGCTTATATGACTTCTACTTTTACCCATAAATTCTGAAAGTTTTTCATGGTCATATTTGAATTCTTTTATTAGTCTTTGATAACCTTTAGCTTCTTCTATAGAATTTAAATCTTCCCTTTGAATATTTTCTATAATCGCTAACTCCAAAGATTGTGTGTCTGTAAGATCTAAAATAATTACAGGCACTTCATGTAAACCTGCTTTTTGAGCAGCTAGCCACCTTCTTTCTCCAGCAATTATCTCATAAGTTTTATCATTAACATCATCTTTAAGTATTCTTACCGCTATAGGCTGAATTAGACCATTTTTTTTAATCGATTGCGTCAGTTCTTCTATTTTTTTGGGATCAAAATAATTTCTTGGTTGAAACCTATTTCTGACTAAATCGCCTATGGATACTGAAGAATATGGACTTTTAATATTTTCTTGCACAGGCATTTCTTGCTGATCTCCAAATAAAGACATTAAACCTCTGCCTAATCCTTTTTTTATCTTTTCATCACTCATGTTTGCGTTCCTGTTATATTACTTTGTTCTATAAATTCCTTGGCAAGATTAATATAAGATTTACTACCTAAACAACTTTTATCATAAACTATACACGGGACTCCATGAGAAGGTGCTTCCGATAGTCTTACATTTCTTGGTATAACTGTATTGTAAACTTTTTCTTTAAAATATTTTCTAGCTTCCTCATCTACTTGAGTAGATAATTTATTTCTTTTATCAAACATCGTTAATAAAATTCCTCTTACGTTTAATTTTGTATTTAGATTAACTTTTATTCTATCAATTGTTTTCACTAATTGCGTAATACCTTCTAAAGCAAAGAATT
>MDSY01129440.1_pt1 | contig 12970 bp, 10 predicted proteins | sample 811131 | NCBI WGS metagenome assembly MDSY01 (sample SAMN05326643, study PRJNA326480) | marine metagenome | isolation source: seawater | place: Atlantic Ocean: South West | collected 2010
AATTGACTATTAACTTTTTGCTAAGTTGCCAAAATCTTTATTAAACTTGATAATATAAGATGCCACCGAAAATATGTTTTTTAGAAATGATTTTTTTACTGCTTGAGACTTTTTTGTAATCAAATCTTTTATGATGTAGTCTTTGTGCACATTAAAAAAGCCCAAACAACTTAAAATATCCAAATGTTCAAAATTTTCTATGTACCCTAAATGTTTTAAATTGAAGTGACTATGCAAATACCTAGCTCCATAATGAATAGCAGCTGCATGAGCTACGCTACTCTTCTTTACATTGATTACAGTAACGTTATCACAACGCCCTGCTATGTCTACAAGGTTTTCAACTAACACATCATTCCCCCTGTTATTAACAAGGCAAAATTTAACTTTTTCTGCCTTGTTAAAATAAGCGACAAACTCATTTATAGGAGGCGATTTATTGATTAAATCAAATACTATAATAATTCCAATTTTCATAATATTTTTGTTAGTAGTTTTTACTAATAATTAAACGGCTCTTTTTGCTCTTTCCCAATTAACAGATTGCTCATTATTAAGATATCTGAAAAATCCTAGGACCACAGATAAATTCATCATAAGGAAATAATAGGGTATAAATAGAACCTTTACCTTTACTCTTTTATTTTTTAAAATCCATCCTAAAAATGCTGCAGCATAAGATGTTAATTGGATCCAAAAAAAGAAAGCATACAAACCGAAATCAAAAACACCCTCATTCATTGCCAGTATTGTAGATATTGGTATAAGTAACATTAAGCACAAAGGTGTCAAAGTCCATCTCAAAACACGATGAGAAATATATTGAAATGAAAGAATCCCATATTTAAATATATTAAGTAATGCACTTAGTCGAATGACGGATTGAATTCCACCTGCCGAAATTCGTATTTTACGTTTTAATTCTTCACCAATATTGGCAGAGGCCGTCTCAATTGCATAAGCTTCTGGATTATATTGGATGGTAAATCCTTTTTGAGCAACCCTTAAAGAAATAATGAAATCATCTAATATCGTGTCAGGCTCAACTTCTTGATATAACTCAGTTCTTATAGCGAATAACTCGCCAGCAGCTCCTACCACCGAATACAATTCGGCATCCCATCTCTTTAGAGTAGATTCATATCTCCAGTATAGACCTTCGCCTGCACCTGCAGCTGCCTCTGTTTCTTTTGTAATAATTCGTTTTTCTCCAGAAACACAACCCACCTTTTTATCTTTAAAACAATTAACGATATGCATAATAGAATCTAAACCTAAGATGGTATTGGCATCGCTAAAGACAACAATGGGTGTTTCCACAAAATGAATGGCCCTATTCATGGCATTAATTTTCCCTTTTCTTTCCTCCTGATGATATAAACCAATTCCCTCATATGCTTCCACAAGTTTATTGGTACCATCATTAGACCCATCTGTAACCCAAATAATTTTTAGCTTATTTCTTGGATAGTTTAGAGATAATGAATTTTTATTTTTTTGGACTACAAAATCTTTTTCGTTGTAAGCAAGGATCAATAAGGTTACTTCTGGCAGCTCCTTTTCCATATCGATTTTTATAGGTTTTGTCTTTAGAATTCTTTTAATTCTAACCAGTAGAAATAAAACCATCCCATAACCCAGATAGGTATAAAAAATAATTGCAGTAAAGGCCCAAAATAAAATTTCTAATAGTTCCATATGGTTTGTATTTATGTATTATAATATCATTTGATTTTTTTGATCATTCAATGCCAATTCAATTGCCTTGTATATATTCTTAACGCTATTAGGCCAGGTATGTGAATTGGCAAATTCAATACGTTTTTTTATTATTTCCTCTAAATCCTCTTTCAAAGCATTTTCGATTAGCTTGATGTAATCTTCCTTCGTTTTTCCGAGATAGACATAGGCCTCAAACATCTTCATAGCCTTTGTATAGGTAGCCACAATAGGTTTTCCCATTGCAAGGTATTCATCAATCTTTCTAGGATAATTGCCAATGGTAATTTCATTTAAAACCTGAGGATTTATACATACATCAAATCCCTTTATGTAGGTTGGTAATGAATCCATAGGTTTATTTCCTAAAAATTTGATATTATCTATAGTGTGAAGAATAGATTCCTTAAAAGTTTCATCTTCAGGACCTACCAATACAATATTCCAATCTTTCTTTTGCTTTGCAATGTATGCTAACAATTCTATATCTAACCTCAAGGTAGTCAGAGTTCCCACATAACCAATTATTGGCCCTACTATGAATTTTAGCTCGTCTGCTTCTCGAATATCTCCACGCTCGTCATTAAACATGGTGACATCACAACCTTGCCCCACCATAAAACTCTTCTCATTGAATTTTGAACTATATGCAGTATAATATTCAGAATTATTGACCACAACATCTGCCACCTCAATAACTTTGGGCTCCATGATAGCTCCGTGCTTTCTCCAATAAGGATCTTTTACTAAATTATCTCTTACATAGTAGGCATACACTTCTGGTTTCAGGTATTCTTTCAAATGAAGTCCTAAAAACATAGAACTATCATTAAATAAAAGGTAATCTTTAAAATTCAATCTATCTGCAGCATCCTTGATGTCATTGGCAAACTTCCTTGCATTGTTTTTGTTAAAGGTTTTGAACATCCCATAAAAATTCATCCAGTTGATAGAATGAATGGTTGTTTTGGGATACAAATTCCACAAGTTATTTTCTATCAACTCAATATCGATGCGTTTGCCCTTTAAAATTTCTATCCGCTTTTTAATCTTGTCATTCCCTTTTTCTTTCAAACGGGTAATCCAATTTAAAGGCGCATTCACATAGAGTACACGGTTGTGCTTTGCAAACTCTAAAGCGATATTCTTACAGTTGCTACCAATATCGATATCCCAAGGCTGAATTCCTACGATAATAATGTCTTTATCTTTAATCATGTATTTTAAATTATGTTAGCTATCGAATTGTTCATAAATTTCTAAGACATTCTTAGCAGATTGCGCCCAGGAAAATGCCTTAGATTGCTCAAGACCTCTGCAGATTAAACGTTCTCTATACTCTTGATCTGACAAAATATGAATGATTGCTTTCGCTAATTCTTCAGTACTTGTTGGATCTATAAGGTGCGCGCATCCTCCCGAAACCTCAGGCATAGAAGAGGTATTTGATGAAATTACTGGAACTCCTGAAGCCATCGCCTCTATAATTGGAATTCCAAAACCTTCTCTTAGGGACGGAAATAAAAATAGAGATGAGAGGTTATAAATAATCGGCAAGTCTTCATCAGAAACATAGGATGTAATTAGGATATCTTTTTTTAGTAAATAAGGTATACACATCTCATCCAGCATACTGTTTAAAGTAGCTTCATTGATGCCAATAATTACCAATATCATATCTTTAAACTCCGTAAGTTTTAATTCATAAAAAGCATCCAAGACTCGTTTGGTGTTTTTTCTAGGTTCTTTGTTTCCAATATGGAATAAATACTGTTCTGGTAATTTATATTTATTGCGTATTTCTTCTTTTTGATATTTATCGAAATAATTCTTAAAACCTTTGTGAACTCCATTGTGAACCGTTGTAATTTTTTGATCATCGAGTTGAAAAGTATTCATGATATTTTCTTTTTCAAAATTGGATACAGTGATCAAACGACTACTTTTTTTCACCACATCATTTACTAAAAATCGCCTGTATAGGTTTCCAATTTTCTGATACCAAGAAGCTGAACTAATCAGCTGCTTTAAGATGCCTTCTTCTTTAAAAATGATATCGTGTAATGTGGTAATCAATTTACTTTCCACTTTTAATGGAGCTGTACTACTCGTGCAATGCAAAAGATCACATTTATATTCTTTCACAAACTTTGGCAATTCAACTTGCTCCCAAAGTGGATAAAGTCTTCCTGGAATTTCAACGATATTAAAATTCTTTGTGCTTTGAATAACATTTCTATCTTCATCTGGTTTTACAAAAATGAAATACTGATTTTGTGTATCAATTTTTTGCAAATTTTTAATCAATTCTAAAACTACCCTGTCCATCCCATGTTTATGGGGACGAAATAATCTTTGTGCCTCTATACCGATTCTCATTTGTTTAATTTTTAATTACTTTATGTGATGTATGAATAAACTTTTGGTTTGCTCCTTTAAGTTTAAAAAGCAATAAAAACATTCTAAAAAAAGCATTTGGTATGTATAATAAAGCTTTGAGTGTATTTAGATTATAAAATGACTTAGGTAACGATAAGAGAAATGCACCAAAAACCATACTTAAATTAACTAACCAAATACTAGCAGGCACTTCCAAATAATAGTTTAGTCCAAATTCTAAAAACGAATATAAAAAGGCTATCACTGAAATTATTCCAATAAGCAGCAACCTCGGTGGAACTAGCATTTGCCATACCTTATCAAATAAATTTATATTTTGTTTTAAAAAAAGTTGTTTCCAACCTTCACCAAAGTTTCTTTTTAGGTAAATAAACTGAGTTGCTAACCATCTTTTACGCTGGTTTGAAAAGTCACTTGGTTGTTGAATCTTCTCGTCTAATACAACAGCATCTTGGAGGTACTCTATTTTAATTTTTGCCTTTGCTAGTTCAAATTCTAGTTCTTTATCAAAACCTCCAACGGCATTAATTGGTTTCATAATTGATTCAAATAACTTATATTCAAATGCCATTCCAGATCCAATTAAACCTGCTGATAAACCAAGAGATACGTGTCCTTTCCTAAAAATATGATTATTAATTTCCTCGCTAGCAGCATCCAATATAGCGAAAGGTGTATTTAGGTTTTTAGCTTTTCTATGTCCTTGAATAACTCTAAATCCAAGTTTAAAAGCACTATTTAATTTCTTCAAAAACTGACGTTCCATTATATTATCGGCATCTAAAATTAAAGCATAATCATAATTGCCTTTTATTTGTGCCATTGCTGCATTTAAAGCTTTCGCTTTCGTGCTATTCTCAAATGAAACTTCGATAACCCTAATAGCTAATTGTTTTAAACCATCTATTGTTGATTTTTTTAGTGAATCAGCAATCACAATAACATCAAAATGTTTAGATGGGTAATTTTGTTTTAATGCTTCTCTTGCCACATCTTCTATTACCTCATCTTCCTTGTAAGCAGGAATAAAAACTGCCATTTTAAAAGGATGCATGTGTATTTTGAACTTTCGGTTTTTATAAAAATGACCTCCTAATGCAAATAATAACACATACAAACTAGACATCATAAAATAGGCTAGAACTATATATTCTATTGCTTCAACTATGTGTTTTGCTACCAACATAAAATATTCATTATTCAAATTATTATTATTTTAATTATAATCTAGTTTGCATTAACAGATACCTTATTTTTTGCTATCCATTTTTTTTTGACACTTCTAATCTTAGTCCGAACTTTCAATGCAAACCTTCTTAAAACTGGAAAATATTTTCCAGACTTTATATTATAAATCAAAGATTGTGATTGAAATATCATCTCAAAATTCGCCGTACAAAACACAGGCTTTTTTGTCAAATTATTGATTTCTTTCGCCTGCCCTAAATCACTTTCTACAAACAATTTATATTGACTTTTTTTAAATTCTTTTGCCTTGTGAGTTCCATGACAGTTAGCTTGTTGTCTTGCCTTTTGATTTGGTAAATCTAGCATCACCAACTTGTCATATTTGATGCTATGATTGACTAACCATTGTTCTGTTTCAGTTCTATACTTTTCTAATCTTGATGTGACCAGAGTTCCAATCTTGCTTCTTGGAATGTATAAGGGTGCTGCATGTAACAAAAAGTCTCTATATTTTTCTCCATCATCATTTTGTTCTTCATTTGGATCTACACACAAAACACCATCAATATCAAAACAAGCTTTTTCTAAGGTGCTATGATTGAAAATATTCCACTGGAAATATCTAGGTGTTGAGACTGTTTCTAATGGATATTCCACCAAATTCTTTTTCTCTGGAACAGCATAAACCACGCAGAATTCAATTTTATAGATATCTTGCAAATGATGTAATTTTTCGCGGCACTCTCTAAGAGCACTACCTGAAGCCAAACTGTCGTCTACAATCAGTACCTTCTTTTGTTCGGTATCATCAAAAAATTGACTTCTAGCACCTGATTTGTATACATAACCCTGCATAAAAGAGTCAATGTCTGTATATGGCAAATTCAGATATAAGGCAATTAGATTTGCCGGCAACATTCCACTTCTAGGCACCCCAACAATAAGATCAAAATCTCTTGGTAAAACATATAGTTTCTTAAGGATGGTTTCATTCAAATCTGCAATACTTCTGTAATTCATAGCTTCTTAGTTTAATTTTCTTGATAAGACATCATCTATTTTAGGAGAAATAAAAATGAATGTCATGGTTGCATACATTAAAATTCCCGTAGGCATTTGACCAAATACCCCATTTCCATAGGATGCTATCATAATTCCAGCCATCCCACAGGTGAGCGCGGTAATTTGAACTTTTAAATCAGCGTTTTTAATTCTCACCATTACATTGTATACCCCAGTGATCAGAACGAAAAATATCATAAAAAGGTAGTATATAAGTCCTACCACCCCGGTATCTGCCCAAATCATAACATACCAACTATCTGTAGCTGTATTTGCCAAAAAACTATTGGGTGCAAATCTCTGCCCCCAATTTCCGGTGGCTCCTAAGCCACCACCAAACGGTCTTGAAGCTAGATAATTAGAAAGCTTTCTTTGATTTGCCAGTCGTATTTGAAAAGAAGCATCATTGGGGTCAAAAGCAGTCCTCATTCTGCGAATCTCTGCGTTTCCTTGACCAATGCTTGTATGAGCAAAAAAGACATAAACCAATGCCATGAATATTCCTCCAAGCAGAAGAACCTGGGTGTTTTTACGAAGAATTAGAAACAGAATCCCACCTAGGGCGGGAACAGAAATAGTACCTCTGGTTCCAGAGACGAACATACCAAAAAAACCAGCAAAAGCGACAGTAAAATAAAAGATTTTAAGTTTAGCAGAACACTTTCTAAACAAGGCCAAAATACCAAAAACAAGTCCTGCATGCGCTTGAGAGGCACCAAATTGGCCCGCATCTGAGTAGAAAGAAAATATACGGAGTTTTCCAAAAAGAACATGTGTTTTAAAAGAGCCTTTGTCTAACCAAGCTTGTTCAAATGCATCTAGACCTAATGTGTATTGTATAAGACCTTTAAACGTTCCAATAAGAGACATTACCCCCCAAATTATTAGAAAAACTTGTAAGTCTTTATTTTTGTTAAATAGCAAAAACAGAAGTGGAATAGACATTACCTGGTAGAAGCCTACACCTCGCATTGCATAGAACCAAGCCTCTATACTAATTACTTCTGGATTTACCAGTTGCAATAAAATATAAGCCATCCAGATTGTCACGAGAATTGTGAGACTGGATTTGGCATTGCTCCATTGTACTTTTTTTGCAAAACCTTTAAAAAAGAGCGCTACATATATAACAACTAGAATAACGTCTATCAAAAGTCCCATTGGGGCAGATAAGTATCGTGATGCTCCTGTTACGATAAATCCTAATACAAGGAGCAGATAGATTCCGTTTTTTGGAGTGGTAAAAATTGAATACATCACTCCCAAGGTAGCAATCAATCCACAGATTAGTAACAATCCAATAATTTCTGATTTGACAATAAATAGCGTAATCAAAAGCAAAGAAAATATCACCGTTAAAAACGTGCTGTTTCTAAAAATCCTCATCGATCCAGAGGTAATTTCAAATGGGTTGTTCTCTTTGCTAGTAATATTCATAATTCTATTGTAGGTTGAAATTGTTATCTTACCTTTCAAACAAAAATAGATTGGATTACTAGGAAATTCACTCAGATTTCGTTGAACAATTCATAAGTGTAGTTGAAATGAGACTTACTTTTGACAATGTGATTATTTCTAAAGGCATACTGTTCCAGGAAATACGACCAGCAAATCATCAATCCGATTTAGTAATCAAGATGAGAGAAAAGTAATATCCACATCACAAAAAAAAGAGTTTAAATTATACAGATTTTTTAAAAGAACGGATCCAAAGATTTTTGTAAAATGAATTGGTAGATTTAATCATTGTAAAAATAGAAATCTCAAATTTCTTGTCTAAAAAATACCACCCTACAGCAATACCTACTGCCGTAAAAACCAACGTTGAAACCGCCACCATTTCAATGGATTCAAACACATAAATTGCAATCAAATCACCTAGTATATTTGTAAAAAGCATAATGAATACCTTAAGGGCGTTTATATTCGGTTTGTTCATACTGTCTAGTCCTATTCCGGTCATTCTATCAATGGGTAGAAGCAACCCATAAATGGATAGAATTCTTACAATATTGACAATATCTATTCCATGTACGGATTCATCTAGGTATTCAAATCCCGAAATTAAGATGATAAACTGTTTTGCAAATAAAAAAGTGCCCAATGACAAGAAAAAGAAGAAATAGGTCATTGCTCCAGAATATACATGGAAGAGATTTTGGATATCCCCTATTCTTTCCTCCATGCTTGCTTTGGACATTTTAGGAAATGCAGTTGCGGCAAAACTTCTTAAAGGAACCTGTTGTAATTCAGTCAATTTCAGTGGAATACTAAAGAGAGCAACTGCTGCACTTCCAAAAGGACTCACACTGATAATCAACAAATCAGCATTTCTTAACAAATTGGTCCCAATAAGGGTAAATGTGCTGTACTTCCCAAAATTTAAAAGGGTTTTAAGGGTCTTTTTATTACTTTTTCGAACATATGCCAAACCATCCCAAGATTTCAGTATACAAATAATAGAAGTCATTAAGTTAAACCCAATAAATATTTTAATAATTTCTTGAAGATTCAAATTTAGCATGATAAAATTGATCAAAAGAAAACAAAAAAATAACACACTATTAAGAGCTCTTATTAAAAGTATTTTGTCATATTTCATTCGTGCCTGTTGCAATACAACCGCATTGTTCCATGGTAAATTTACCACAGCCAAAACTGGATACCACGCAAAAAATAATGCATATACAGATTGGCTAATAGCAGAGTAAAACATTAGATAAAAAGTACTAATAAGCACTAAAATGATGACAGTTGCAGAAGTGCTTAAGATAATATTGGATCCGATTAGCTTTTCTTTTTCTTCCTCCTTTGATCCCGACAAAAATCTCACAAGCCCATTATTGGTAATTCCATAACGCAACATTTCAATCAAAGACCCACCTGAGATAAAAATAACCCATTCTGCAAAATCATCTGGTCTAAGACTTCTAGCCAAAAGGGCAAAACCACCAAAGCCAAAACAAGCGATGACAAGATTTCCCATTAGTGATAAGAAATTATCTTCTTTAATGATTTTATGGATCCTTTTATTCATTCTTAAGTATTGTATTGGGATTTAAAATGAAATCGGAAGATATTTTTCAATTTACGTCTCGTATTTGATCTTTCTTTTGGCAACTCACCTAATAAAGATTCTATCTCTCCGAGTTCGACACCATTGATGATGAACCTTAACTTGTCTCCCATATTTTCTTTGATATTGTTTAGAATATTGTCATCAGCAACAGACCACAATCTGTTGGCTCTACATACTAATAGAGCTAAATCTGAGTTTGAGATAAGTTTTAATGGATAGTGTGTTTTGAGGATATTAGGCAATTCTATAAAGACATAATCCAATTTTTTAAATTCGATTTCTTTGCAATCAAAATTAAGTTCTTGATAGCTAGATATATCTTGGTAATGAAAATCTATCGCATAAGTTCTATGAATACCTTCATCCAAATATTCAGGTACATTTGCCAAAAACGGATGGTTTTGATCTACTCTGGGATCATGATATCCGAAAAACTTATGCATCCAAACTGTTGCACTTTTTGATTTTAGGTGTTTATCACATTTCTGATGATTTAATACGAGGACTTTTTTACCTGAATGTCTTAACTTTTGAACAATATTTGCAATGATTGCTGTTTTACCTTCCTTTTTATGTGTACTAATTACCGATATCACCTTAGGTCTTTTATCTTGATCCATCGTTGAAATTGTCTTGTTAAAATTATGTAAAATAAAGTCCATCAACCTGTTTTGTATATCCAAAAAATTGTATTGATTATTTTGAACAAAAACCTTGGGTAACATGCCTATTGATTTTATATTCATCTTTTCTTTTGCAGTGATTTGATTTTTAAGGCTATTGTCAAAAAACTTCATTGATAAGATAATTCCTAAAAGTGCTATCCCGGTTAAAAACACAATGCCAAAGACAATTATTTTTCGTTTAGACGGAATCGGCTTCAAAGGATAAAATGGTGGATCTACTGTTTTCAAATTGCTAGCCATTTGCGTATCTTGAAATTTCAATTTTGCCATGTTTAAACTTTGTAAAATTTCAAGATATCCTTGTTCTGCAACTTTAATTTGTCGCTCAATTTTTTTTAAGTTAGCTCCAGCTGGCGCATAAGTTTCAAATTGCTTATCTATTTCTTTAGTTTGCTGATTCATTATGTTCAGCTTAGCTTTTAAACCTTCAGTTTCAACTACTTTATCTACCCAATCTGGAAGGACTTTTTTTATGGGAACTCCTTCTATTGAATTCTGAAAGGAATAAAGTTCATCTACATTCTTTTTAATTTGTTCATCCAAATTTTTAGACTGTTTTTTCAATTCTTTAATCTTATTGAGAAGACTTTCATCTTTATAGGATTTAGATTCATAAATACCAATTTCATAATTAATTTTCCCCAACGCTTGCTTGGCATCAATAATGTTTTGATTCTTCTTTTGAATTTGCTCTTGAATCTTTAGTTTATCCTCTAAGCGTCTAGCTGAAGCCTTGGTTCCCTCCAACTGAGCAACACCATTTTTAAAAGCTAAATCCATATCTTCTTTAACAATGGCAATGGCTTTACTTTGTTCGTAGTAATTGATAATGTCGTTGTCTTGGTTAAATTTCAATAGCTTTTGCTCAATAACACGAAGCTTATTTTCTGCCTTATTTAATTGGGCTTCAAAATATTTTACGACTGCATCAGAACCGTTTTCTCTAATATCTTTATACTTTTTAATACATACGGCATTATATATTTCTAAGGTTTGTTGACAAATACCTGGATCATCTATTTGATAGCTTAACTTAATAAGGTCACTGGTTGACACTCTTTCGGCTTTAACCTCAGCAATGGCTTGCAACGAATAATATTTATTGTTAAAATTGAGCAAAGAATACACAAAATTTGAGTTGTCTTTGGACATCATCTGCATCAAATTAGCAACGGTTTCCTCGTAATCCTTCTCGTTCCATGGGGTATTTGAGTTTTGTCCACTTTTCTTTTTTCTATTGGTAGAAACAATATACTTGTGTATTTCTACTGGCAGTATCTCTAGTAATTCGTTGTAAGCTTCCTTTGAAATATAGGTTTCGCTTGGTCCTCCAAGCATAAGATGTTGGGTTAACAATCGAATAGCAACCTCTTCTTGCGTATCTCTTGATTTGATAATATTTATAAGATTATCAAACGCATTATTGGTTGCTAAATAGTTAAATTTCTTATCTAGGTCTATAGATGAACCCGAGGCAATACCTGTAAATAGAACAGTTTGCGAGTAGTACTTTCTGGAAGGGTTGGAAGTTAGCAATACAGCTATGATTCCAAAGAACAATGGAATAATGAACAGTACTCTCTTGTGCTTAAGAATGATTCTTATAAAATCTACTAGTTTCATCTGTTATTCTTTTTGTTTAATTGATATAAATCCCCGTTAAATTTTCAAGAAGTTTTTTTGAAGTCATGAAAGCCGATTTTGTTTTTTCAAACTCTGATTGAATGTTTGAAGTGATACCAGAAATACGAATATACTCGTACAAGGGTATTTGTCCGTTCGTATATTCTTTCTGAGCCATTTCTAGATTTACCTTTGCATCACTCAAGTTGATGGCCCGAATTTTTAATAATCGCTGTTTCAAAATAAAATCTTCATAATATTTAATAACGGTTTCTTTGATTTGATATTCTTGATATTTCACGAGATTTCTGGCTTGAGAAAGTTCTGCTTTCGCTTGTTTAATATCAGATTTTCTGTTGTAGAAATCGAATACAGGAATTTTTAAATAAATTCCAATACCATAATTTGCTTGAATGGATGTACTAGACAGCTGTGATGTATTTGGCCCACTTAAATTTGTAGAGAAATTGTCAAATGTTCCATATCTAGTATCTGCTTGAATACCAAGGTTTCGTGTCCAGTTTCTGCTTTTAGACTTTAGATTTCCCCTTTTTACCTCGATTTCATCGATTCTATAATTAAGCATGCCATTATTCACCAGTGCCGAATCAATAAATACTTTAAGATTTGGGATTAACAATTCAACTGAGGTTTCAGTTTGATTACTTAAAACATTATTTTGAGAATAAACTTTAAATACTGACAAAAAAACAATCATTATAACAGTTACTATTTCACTAAAATTTTTCATTTTACAAATATTTATTGTCAACGTACATGACTTTATAATATGATATAAATTTATGGACAGATAAGAGAGGATTCTATTATATTTCGACAGATTAACAGTTAGTATAGACGAATAGAAATCTTAAGTTAAAAAACAAACTTCTCCAGTATTTACTTTTAAATAAATTAGTTCAAAATATTAGTTGGATTACTCACTAATACTTGATCAATATCATACTGTACTTTTTTGAAATAAGGCAGGTATGGTTCTAAGTAAAATTTTAATATCAAACCAAAATGAATAATTTTGGCCAATGAAGTAATCTGCATATTTGTTGTCTAAAGCAATACGTTCATCTTCAGACATTTCACCGCCTTTACCTCTAAGTTCTACTTGCCAAAGACCTGTTATTCCTGCCGGAGCTAAAAACCGCTTTGACATTTGATCCTTGGTTAACAATTCTGCTTCATATAAGGGTAATGG
>MDSY01154681.1_pt1 | contig 12970 bp, 29 predicted proteins | sample 811131 | NCBI WGS metagenome assembly MDSY01 (sample SAMN05326643, study PRJNA326480) | marine metagenome | isolation source: seawater | place: Atlantic Ocean: South West | collected 2010
TAAGTTATTAAGATACTCATAAGAAGTATAAGCGTTACGCAAGATAGAACGCCCACTAGGGTCTCCATTAAGACTCGTAGTGCGGTAGTACAAGCTCTTACGAGTAGGTATGTAATGTTTCGTAGTACCTGCATAACCACCATCCTGATAAATACCTTGTATGTCACCAGTCTTATTATCTACATCAAACCTAGATACTGTCCAAGGTGCGCGCATTGCTATCTTACGTACACCCATTCTACCGTCAGTATACTTAGATCTCTTCTTATCATTTGTCTGTGTAGGACCAACTCTTCGTTTATATACTACTTCGAACCATGCAAAGCCATACGACAAACAAGATAGAGCTTCAGCTATGTGATCGTCTAGTGTATGATCCATATCACACAAAACACTCTCAACAAAGTCAGCTTCTCGTTTAGCTTCCTCAGAATCGTTCATAGGGCAGACTTTTAGGTCTACATCGCGTAAAACCTGTTCTGTAGCGTACATAACTGCACCGATAGTACTATCATTATCACGCATTTCACGGTACTTTCGTATCGCTTTTTTGCCTCGTAACTCAGGGAGAAACTCATCAGACCTTATCTGACCGTTAATTGTGTTTTCACCAGATATACCTAATATACCTGTCGATTCCGTCTGTGAGAGTTTCTTTACCATTTTACTTTAAGCCTTTAGCGTTAGAATATGCCAGAACTAACTGTGGTTTTGCATATCCATTAAGTGATAGATCCGTTATAGCCCATACCATTGCATCAAGACGGTCTGGTGAGCCTGTGGACCCTAAAGGTTCCCACTGTACCATCTGATCCTCTAAATCATTCAATCCTTTGACGTGTTTAACTTTACCTTGCTCATATAAAGCAGAGACAGGTTCAGCACGAGCCATCTTGCCTCTACTTGCGTGAACAAGTTTGACTGGCACGTTTTCGTCTTCAGTATGCAGAGTGTGACGCACCATATCTCCACCTTGGTTCTTCTCCGCTACTATGCGGTCAGCCATGTGTTTACGATATAACTCAATGGCTTTAGATGCCCATTGTTGCGGTGTGTAGCGATCAGTGTGATCTTCTAATACGTAGGCTACTCCATTAACATCTATGCCAGCGACAACAATACCAGTCATATCACTATCAGTATTCGCCGTGACCGCAGGGTCGATGGAAATTATGATACGTGCTAACTGAGGAACTTCGTCCTTGTCTAACTCACATGAATGTAGGAGCTTCCTATTCCAAAGCGCACCTGACGCTTCGTCTAATATCTCTGCGTATAATTCTTGCCTACCAAGACGTGTGCCTTCGTAAGTCTTCTTAATTGCATCTAAGAAAGTACCTGCTAAGTTAGCCGCATTATCAAATGTGCTACCCTTACTGATGTATGTCTTATCATCAGCAATTATACCTCTTAGTAGTTTTGTTGTTTTGGGGGTTGTTGTTACAAAGACTTGTGGCTTACGTCCTAGACGTAGACCGAACATCATCATGTCCCAAGTCTCTTGTGCATTGCGCCACGCGCAAAGTTCGTCAGTCCAAGCACTGTATGCCTGTGGACCACGTAATCGTTCTGGATCTTCAGCAGAGAAGAAAACAGCCTTTGCTCCATTCTCCCATGTTAGTGTACTATTAGTTGGCGACCAAATAGGGAAACCTAAGTGTTTACCTCTATATGTTTTATCACCTTTCCAGCAGACGTTTAGAAGTCCACTGTCACCTTCTACCATAACTCTTCTTACATCACCTTTAGTTGGTGCGACACAATGAACAATCTTGTCACCCTTCTTAATTCGATGTCTTACCCATTCTGCTCCAGCACGAGTTTTACCCCATCCTCGACCAGCTAATGCTATCCATGTTGTCCAGTCACCTTTCGGTTCTAACTGGTCAGGTCTAGCCCAGAAGTTCCAGTCATACCTAAGTTCATCAGCCTTTGCAGGTCCAATCTCTTTAAGTATCCTGTGTACTTCTGCATCGGGTAATGCTCTTAAGTCATCAGCTGTTATTTTCATCGGGAGTTATATTCTTTCCTAGTAGCGACATAACGCTATCTACTGCGGCTAGATCCTCATCTGGGTCTGCCTCTTGCTCTACTTCATTCACAGTACTGTTAGGCGACCATCCACCTTTAGATCTTAGATAAAACTCTGCGGCTTTAAAGTCGCCTTGTAATGCACTATTGATAACGACATTACCTATCTTACCTATTATATCTGCTCTAGTCTGTGATATTAGTTCTCCATACAATTTATAGAATGTAGCTGAACTAGAAGGAGCATTTTGATATTGCTGGATCGACCCCATAATATCTTTTACAGAGACACCATTCCTGATGCCTTCAGTAACTTTCTTAGCGATTATCTCGCTGTACTTTGTAGCTTGGATAGTCATAGTTCTCTTCTGCCTTAATAAAATAAACCCTGCATCGGCATGACCACATCTAGTTTGTTAGCGACAATCGGAAAGGTTCGTCATGGTTGTAGGGGGAATTTGGTGGGGCGACTACTTAAGTCTATACATAAGTATATTAACAATAAGTAATATATACACATATAGTATAAATGCTTAAGTTAATACATAAGTAGTACCTCTTACATATATATAATGCCTAAATACTTGAAAGTGTAAACTAATTATTTTAACTATTTTATAAGTCGTTGATATTTAACAGTTCTTTTTTCTTGACACACTACATAAGTGGGTAGCCAATGTCGCTTTTTTCTTGTCGTGCTAGGGTTATACCCTATAGGAAATGATATAGCCGCCGTACCTGTGACAATATGACACCCCTTCGAACCCACTTTATTTTTTTTATGTTGGAAACCATATGGATAGCCCGACCCCTCCGCGAATCAGCTGTATGATTCTGGGGGTCTCATGCTTGACCCTCGTAAATCTGTTGCACTCGATGAGCGAATCGGCTGGACTATCTGAGTCTATTTGGGAGGGTATAAACTGCTGAGATAGAACAACCGACTCATTCGTTTGTCTGTTAAGTGGTTGAATCCTCTTCTATAATTCTAGCGGTTGTATGTTTAAACTTGTCATTATGCTGATCTACAAAAATAATCGCGGCTGATAAGCTAGGGCAATCCCTCCAACAACATAATTTGCCAGAGTTTGTACTATAATAACCAACACGAGTCATTTAATAAGCCTTGCCCATGCAGGTTGCCCTGTTGCCCTTTCATATTCTACAACCGACAACCTACCAGACTCAAGTGCATCGTGGTGCAGTTCATTATCCTTGATATAGTGCCTAGATATAACACGCCCGAAATAAGTATAAACTTCATAATACATTACGCCGCCACCCTCGTTGTATAAATGTTGAATGTCATATTGTCGTAGTATGGTATATCCTCGCAACCATCTAATGTAACAAACCATTTATAATCACGTTGCACCACGCCAAAGCGTAGGCAGAATTGATTAGACGCTTGATTCATCTTGCGTTTAGTGGTGACGGTTTCCCAACCATCAGAATTAAGAGTCACGTTTCCGTTATTGTCCCACTCGACTATTTTAGTCTGTTGATAGATAACCAACCCCCCTTCCTCGTTATCTATATATACAGTTTTATATGAGCTGAGTTTATCCATTCTAGGCATTATGATACGTCCTTATTAAAATTGTGTGTAATATCTGAAGCGATTGACTCAATAGTTTCTAGCACTGTTTGAGGGTCTAATTCTTGAAACTGATATTGAAGGTTGTCCTCAATCATACTGATAATGTCATATTCTTCATAATCTGAATAATTCATTGGTAGGGGTGAATCTAGGAAAGTGCTAGAAACCATTTGCACAAGAAGTTGATAATTAATTCTAGACTTGTAAAGCTGTTCTGCCATGCCAAGGGCTACCATCGCAACGGGTTCATTCGTCGCTTTTACCCATGATTGCAATTCTGTTTTTGACTCTGGTGTGTGAAATAAAGACATTAGTTTTTCTCCATAGATAAGATTAAAATGATAGATGCTATAATAAGTGTAATTGAGATAATGTTAATAATCATTTGTCGTTGTCCTCCTGACTGACGGCAAAAACCATCAGCGCAAAAGGAACAACAAAAGCGGCGGTACATATTGCTAAAAACCAAATGCTCATTTTACTAACTCCTTAACTTCATCATTATAACGCTTTGCTAGTTGCATCATTTCAACAAGGTCTTTCTCGAACTGCTCAGTAAAAAAAGTCCCTGCATCTTCTACATATTCGTTAAGCTCCGTATGATAGGCACAAAGTCCATTATCTCTAAGGCTTTCACCCCTTAATCTGATCTTTAACATTAAGTCTATTTGAGTTTGATTAGTCATTGATTCGGCCTCCAGTGCCATTGTTAATTTGTCCTTATTATATAGCATGCGATTCGTTAATATACAAGTAGAACAAAACATAAACATGCAAAAAAATATAGGTCGCGGAACGAATCATGAACAAAGGCTTGTCAAGGGGAACGAATCATAAACACGCAAAAATATATGTCATTTTATGGGGTTGACTCTCTGTAACGCCGCCGAATCAATTTTATATAGTAGAATAGCCTAAAGACCTAGAAGCCGTCACAAGCCAATTTTGAGCGTCTGAGATGCTATTGACAAAAATATGTGATTCGTGGTAGAATGGACTGATGCCGAATCAAAACTTATCTATGCACTGGACGCATGGCAGGTATGCAAAAATTAACTATATACACAGAATCGAATCCGTGTTAAAATGGACTGATGCCGAATCAAAACATTTGAACGAATCATGAACAAAGCTGTCAAGGGGTCATATTGTCGCAGTTGCAAATATATCACTATTGACATTTGCGAATCATTCTGTGCTATGGTCGAATCACTTATAACGATTCGCTTAAGGTGTTGCAATTATGTCACTGTCAATAGATAAAATACAGTATACAGAATCAGTTGCATTTATATCACGTTGTAAATATATCACGTCAAGTTGTAATAATATCACGTTGCATTTATGTCACTGTTGCACTTATGTCACAGTGTTAATTATGTCACACCCCTACGTGGGAATTAGTAGACCCCCTACGTGGGAATTAGGAGGGGCTACGTGGGAATTAATAGTTGACCCCTACGTGGGAAAATGATAACGAGAATATATAAAAGGAGAATCATAATGAATACAAGAGAACGATACAGTAACAATGAACTAGCAAATATGTACCTAGATTATGTAAACAATTACTTGACTGTAGATAAGTTAGCTGAAGATCACGATTTAACTTACTTGGAGGCACTTGATGTTATAAACATAGGTCACTCAATACACGAAACTAATATTCAGATGGGGATATAATGTTGGAAATAGTTAGACAGAAATATGGTAGGCATGTAGACACTAGAGTCTATGTTGACTTAGGTTATGGCGAGATGGAAATAGATGTAGAAGATATAGAAATGGTTGATGGGGAATTGTCAGCTATGGCTTACTGCCCTCAAAGGGAAATAGAGTTATACGCAGATCATAAAGATTGTGAGCGCGCACTAGCTAAGTTTGAAAAGGAGAATGAACAATGATTGTATCAGAGAAAACATATAATGAGTTCTGGAAAGAACATGAGAAAGTATGGAGTGTTTGGGTCGATGGTAGTGAAGTTAATAACTACTTGTTAACATATAAGGAAGCATCAGATCTAGCTGACGAATATGTTGAAGATGGTTATTCGCCAATAATTGCTAATGCAGATTAGGAGAGTAAACAATGTATTATATAAGAAGAGTAAAAGATAATCGACTGATAGCAGGTTTATTTGTGGCTATAGAAACAGAAGACTTTGCAAAGCGATTGTTAGCAAAATGGGAGCATAACTGCCCTGATGATGAGTTTTATATAGACTATAAAGGAGAAGTATAATGGGTGAACAAAAACTAACAACTATGGGCGTGTGGATAGAGCTACAAGAACCTAGTGAAGAATACACTGCACAAGAGATAGTAGACAATGCTAACAAGATGCTTAACAAGCTAGGCGTAGTTGGTAATAGATTTGCAGTTAATAAAGAACGTAAGTACGGTACTCATTACCTGCATGTTCAGAGTGATGGTCAATTTAGTTATTGTGAGGATCGTGGTCACTGGTTTAATCTGGAATACTTAGCAAAGGAGAATGACAATGCCTGATTATAGATTAAGAGTTGCAAATTCAGAAGTGTATGAATGGACAGATGAGGGTGAAGGTGATCATGTTTGTGGTAAAGAGGGCTTTACAATAGGTCACTTTAAAAGTGTAGATGATGCAAAGGCTGAATTAAGTGAATTTTTCGGGCATGAACCTGATTATGAGGCTTATCAAGGCGATAACTTTTTAGTTTGTGACATAATAGAAGACGAGGACGGATATAAAGATAATGATGGGAAATATTTATCAATATATACTGTAGTATTAGAAAAAATATCCAGTGTAACATGGGAAGGGAAAGAAGTATGAGTAACTCAATAAGACAAAAGCAATACGAGAAGCTATTCATAAGGTTATCAGGGCATTTCTTATCAGAACATCTAGACGATAACTTTTGGGACTTAGATTATGAAGACGAACAACTCAAAATGATAGAAGAATACCATTGGCAACCTTTTGAGTACCATAGTCCAGAAGATGTATATGGTTTTATAGATAGCTTAACAGGAGATGTAATGAGGTTAATGGAAGGGACAGTAAAATGATAGATGATGAGGAAGTATTAGAGTGGCTAGGTAGTGATGCTACATTTAAAGACTTAGTTAACATTATAGCTGAAATAGCTAATGGAGATTACCTAGTAGAAGATTTAAAAGTAGACATAGAAGGATATGAAAATGGCTAGTGGCGATAAGATACCACCGATTGACCCCAAGACTGGGCAATTCGTTAGACCCTCCGATGGAAATAAAGTAGCCTCCGTGGGAAATAGTAAGTTAACATACATATACAGACGAGGTGATGGTGAATATATTACTTGCTATGGTCAAATAAGATGGGATAGTAACTTTAGTATTGTTTGTGAAGATGAAGAGTACGATGGTATAGCCGCTGACATTGACGCGGAGGTACATAATACTTTCTTTAGGGTGTGTAGATACCTAGAGAAAAACTATCGTAAAGATATACTTGAAATAGAAACCTGTTAAGGAGAATAACAATGAATGAGACACGATTAGAAGAATTAGTAATTAAACATATTAAAAAATGGTCTGTTGAAGAATTTGAAGACAACAAAACCAGTTGGGACAATCATATGACTTTCAATGATAGATTTAATCACAATTTAGAAACATTCATAGAGCAGTTAAAGGAGAATAACAATGATTGATCTTGATAAATGGAATGGGGAATCTAGAAAGATTCACGAGGGTATAAACAAAACCATAAGGGATATATTCCTAGACTGGACTAATAACCATCTTAGCTTAAAAGGTTTTGCTAACTCTAATGAAATGACAATAGGAGAGGCTAGGTCTATACTGGAGGTAGGTAAAAGCCTACATGAAAAGTATGTAGAAGAAGTAGTTAAGGAACTATACAAGGATTAAGGAGAACAAGATGAGTAGAATACTTAGACTAGACTTAGAACAAGACACACTATTTTATGGATACTGTTTGAGTTGCGACAGGAAAGTAGATATTGACGAACTATCAGATGGTGTCGATATGTTGTGCATAGAATGTGAGGAAGAGCAAATACAAAACCACGATAACGAGTTGATGTAAAAGGATAATTACTATGTTTTATGATAACAATGAGATGCAAACTTATACTATGTCAAAGGCTTTAGAGCTTTATGAACAAGGATATGAAGTCTATATAGCTCACCCTCTTGAGGAGGACAAAGACGATAGAATGAATAGTGAAGAAGAAATTATATCAGGTGACGGACACTTATTTATAATCAAAGGACAGGCAAAGATATGAGCAATAATGATGAGAATAAGACCTACAAGGTCGCAGGTGTAAACAAGGGTAAAGGTAAAGGCGTTACAGTTTTAGATGGACATGAGAGGGTGCTAGAAAAAGCTGAACAATCAGCTAAACTTCTTACTGCAAAGTATGCACTAGAGAATAGTTTAGGTATTACTAATTTTGTCGCCTTCAATACACATGCACTAACAATGCTACCACCCTATAGTATTGACATGGAAGCAGAATGGAATTACGTTGTAGAACAAGAGGGACAAGACGATACCCCCTCAGTGGAAATTAATAGACAAGCAGAAGGAAGCATATAATGACACTACCAATTAACATGGTTACTAATGTATTATCAGAGAACCAAAACAAGTTTATCACAGTTAAATTCTTAACTAAGGATAACGAGGAGCGTACCTACACTGGACGCATGAATGTAATAAAAGGATTAAAGGGTAACGAGAAGGGTCGTATAGCTAGTGAGGCACTACGCAGGGCAGGTTACATTACACTTAAGACTAACAAGGGCTACAAGTGCTTTAATGTAGATCGTGTGCTAGGTTTTGTAGCAGGTGGTCGTCGTATCTTTGGGTTAGGTAACGAGGTATAATGCCCTTACCCCCTTCGATGGAAATAGAGCTTATGGAGCTAGGCATACTCAAGAGTGACACAGAAGAACTTGAGAGTATAGCCGAGAAAACAGGCTTCTATGCAAACTTAGCCGAGACTAAGGCTTGGCATAACACACTAATAGTAGATGGAGAGGTAATGTTCTAATGGGAAAGATACAACTGCATGGTGACTTTATACTTACAAGTGACCTTATGAAAAGGCTTAATGATATTATATATTCTAAAGAGCCTGTAAAAGAAGCTATAGAACTTAAAAGAGATATTATAGTAGAAGACATAGAAAGAAGCCATAGATGAGTTTAAGACCAATATTTCATTGCCCTGACTGTTTAAAACAGGGCTTTAAGACTAAACTTAAAGTAACACATACAGAAGAATACTTTAAGTTAGGATACCCAAGCATAAGGCGCAGAAAGAAATGCCTATCATGTGGATTAATAACTAGAACAATAGAAATGGAGTTACAAGACGATGAAGAACTATAAACCATATTACAGGACTGATAAAATGAAACAGGACGAACTAAGAGCCGCTAAGTACATGGGTATTTTATTTTTTACTATGATAGGATTCTCGTTTATAGGATTTGCTTTCGTGTTAGTGAAGGCAATGTTATACATGACTGGTTTATTCTTATGAACAACCAAGACATATTAGATATGTGTAAGAGGTTAGCTAGTAAATACTACAACCATCAGGAATACGACGATATAGTTTCTGAAGGTGTAGTGCTATGCTTAAAGATGAGAGCCGAGGGTATTACCGACCCACCCAAGTTGTATTACAGTGCGCGTACCGCTATGTTCCAGTATGTTAATGTTGGTCTATCTAAACTTAGCTACCCTAAAGGTATGGCAGGTCGTGACGCGGCTGTAAATGACACTACAGTGTATGTAGAACCAGATGAAGCACAAATACCTGCTGACGACTTGTTTGGGTCGTATGAGCTAAAAGATTCCATAGAGACACTAAAGAAAGAACTAAGTGACAAAGAATGGAAAGTGTTTTTAGTTTTGTATAATAATAACAATAACATAACGGAAGCATCTAAAGCGTTAGGTATGTCACGTATGCACTTAAATACCATGAGAAATGACATTCGTGACAAACTTGTAACAATTTGTGATCTTACACTTTAGCTTAAAAGGGCATTATAGATATATGCCTACTTAAGTATAACATAAGTATTAACTTAATAATATAATCTACTAAAGAAAGAAACATAAGTATGACTATAGTATATCAAGACATAATACACCAACCTTGTCCTTATGTGTCGTGTGGCTCTAGTAATGCGTTCTCATATAACACAGAAGGATTTGGTAAGTGTCATTCATGTGGGTGTGGCTATCCCTCAAGACAAGAGATGCACACTTGGGCAAAGGATAAGTACCCGACAAAGAAAGAAAGTGACTACATGAACGTAACAGAGTTTACACCTAAAAGAATTGAAGACAGATCAGAAGGTGAGCATACCCCCCTCCGAGGGATTATGTTAGGTACGATGAAAGATTATAACGTACTAACATATAACGATAGGCAAGAGTACATATACCCCTCTGGGGGAATTAAGGTACGAAAGCTAGATGAGAAGGCTTTCTATGCCAAAGATGGCTTCAAAGGTGATGAGCTATTCGGTATGAACCTGTACCCTGCTGGTTGCAGTAAGATGGTTACAATAACAGAAGGTGAACTAGACGCTCTATCAGCTTCACAGATGCTCAAGAGCCAGTATACTAACCCTGTTGTGTCGTTACCTTCAGCTACACCATCTAAGAAGCTATGGGAGAACTGTAAGGACTGGCTAGGTAGCTTCGAGAAGATCATACTATCAGTAGACAATGACGAGGCAGGTAATGCTTTGGCTGATCGTATGGCTAGGTTGTTTCCTAATAAGATCTATCGTATGCAACATGGTGAATATAAAGATGCCAATGATTTTTTACAGGCAGGTAAAGGTGCGGACTTTAAGAACCTATGGTGGAAACCTGTCAAGCATACTCCAGAGAACATACTTAATACTGCTGACCAGTTTCTTAAGTTGTATGAGGATACCCCAGAACACGTCTATTATCCTACAGGTATTGTAGCATTAGATGATAAGATCTTGGGTCTAATGCAAGGACACTTCACAGTATTCAAAGCACCTACAGGTATAGGTAAGACTGAGCTTATGCGTTACATGGAATACAGTATGTTAAAGCAAGGCATACCTATAGCCGCGTGGCACTTAGAAGAGACTAAATTAAGGTCGCTACTAGGGCTTGTATCTTATGAGGTGGGTGACAACCTGACAAGACGTGACCTGATAGAAGAGAAGGAAGCTGATAGCCTCGTGCGTGAAGCTATTGGTAACATAACTAAAGATGAGAACTTCTATCAATTCTACTTAGGTGATGGTCAAGGTACTGATGAACTAATAGATCAGATAAGATTCTTTAGTCAGGCATGTGATTGTAAGTTTGTATTCTTTGAGCCTATACAAGACGTAGTTGTAGGGACATCAGAAGAAAGCAAAGAGGCTATGTTGGCTGACCTGTCTATCAGGTTATCTAAGTTAGCGGCAGAGCTTAACGTAGGCATTGTAACCATTGCACACACTAATGAGAATGGCGACCCTAAGTACTGTAAGATGATAGGTCAACGTGCATCTGTTATCATAGACCTACATAGAGATAAGGAAGCTGACAATATGGAAGAACGTAACACGACTTACCTAAAGGTAGAGAAGAACCGACCTTGTTCAGAAGAAGGACAAGCAGGTAAGTTAGCATTTAATCTAGACACATTTATGTTAAGGGAAATATTATGAACAAATTAAATTATGGACACACTAAAAAAGACTTTGATCAGTTTGATAGAGATAACCCACAGATATATAAATACTTTGTTTCCTTCTCTAAGACTGCCGCAGTTAACAACTCTAACTATTCGGCTAGGGGTATCTTTCACAGAATTAGATGGGAGACATCTGTTAACACACAAGATCAAGATTTTAAGCTAAATGACATATGGACTGCTTACTACGCAAGAAAGTTTATGAAAGATTACCCAGAGTATGAAGGCTTCTTTAGGTTAAGAAAAGAGAATGATCCGAGGTTTATATAATGCAAGTATTCGATATAGAAACAGATGGGTTTAACCCTACAAAGATACACGTCTTATCTTACACAAATGAAGAGGGTGAGATACAATCAACATTTGACTATGAGGAAATGCGTACATTCTTCCTAAATGCTGACACACTTATAGGTCACAACATAGTTAGGTATGATACCCCTGTAGTGGAAAAGATCCTTGATATAAAGATAGATGTTAGGCTTATAGATACGTTGCCTATAGCTTGGTATATAAACCACCATCTACAGAAGCATGGACTAGCAGATTATGGTGAAAGGTATGGTATACCTAAACCTAAGATAGATGATTGGAAAAACTTAAGTCCAGAAGAATATCAAAATAGATGTGAGGAAGACGTTAAGATTAACGTAAGGTTGTGGCGTGACCTGCACATGAAGCTAAAGAAGTTATACCCTGACCCTGATGAGCTTACTAGGCTCACTGATTACATGACATTCAAGATGGAGTGCGCTCAAGAACAGGAGTCCCTACAGTGGAAATTGGACGTAGGTAAAGCAGAAGATTATCTGGCTACATGGGAAAGCCTAAAGGCAGAGAAGACAGAGTTACTTGCTGATGCTATGCCACGTAAGATTGTTACAGCAGTACGTAACAAACCTAAAGTAATGCACAAAAAGGATGGGTCGCTATCATCTAATGGGGAGAAGTGGGTTGCCTTATGTAAAGATCAGAAACAACCACAGTCTACACAGTCACTTACAGTTAAGGTAGGAGAAGAGAGAGCTAATCCTAACAGTACAGATCAAGTTAAGGACTGGTTGTTCTCGTTAGGTTGGCAACCACGTACCTATAAGTTCTTACGTGACAAGGTTACAGGCGACACTAGAAAGTTAGAACAAGTACGTAAAGACGCAGACTTATGTAGATCAGTAAAGGCACTAGCAGATAAAGAACCTGCTATAAACTTACTTGATGGTCTATCTGTATTGTCTCATCGTATAGGTGTTATTAAAGCTATGGTTAATTCACAAGTAGATGGATACGTACAAGCTAATATAGCAGGTCTAACTAACACTCTTAGGTTTAAACACGCCAAGCCTCTCGTTAACTTACCTGCTGTAGATAAGCCGTATGGTAAAGAGATAAGAGGTTGTCTAACTTGTCCAGATGGTTACAGTTTATGTGGTGCTGACATGACCTCACTAGAGGATACAACTAAGCGTCACTACATGAAGCCGCTAGACCCTGAGTATGTAGAAGAGATGTCTAGAGAAGGATTTGATCCCCACTTTGACTTAGCTAAACACGCAGGTATAATTACACAAGAAGACATCGACAAACACAATAGCGGAGAAA
>MDSY01005524.1_pt1 | contig 12968 bp, 15 predicted proteins | sample 811131 | NCBI WGS metagenome assembly MDSY01 (sample SAMN05326643, study PRJNA326480) | marine metagenome | isolation source: seawater | place: Atlantic Ocean: South West | collected 2010
ATTATCAAAAGCAAAGCCAGATACTGCACCAATTTCCACCAAACCCGGCGCGTGTTCATTAAAAGAAATATTCTTCAGCGGCCCTGCAGAGCCGGTGGAAACTATGCTGGAGGGTTGATGATAGCTGGGGAATAACGGGTTATTACCCAAATTATATTTTATATCGGTTAACAACAATTCCTGATGCTGCTGCTCGTGATGCAGTCCTAGCTCCACAATTTGCGCAATTTCAGATGCAGTGTCGTCGGCGAACTTTCCTTCGCTAATAAGAGCTAAAAGGGCTTCGTCAATGTTTGTTCTGTAGGCATAAATTTCTGCTACTGTTGGACGAGAAATGCTGCCTCTCTTTGCACGTGGGAAAGGATCCCCAATTCCATTGTAATAAGAATTAAAAAGAAACTCAAAAGAAGGGTGATACGTGGAATAGTCTTTCGCGTACCTTTGCAAAAGAAACGTTTCAAAAAACCAAGTAATATGGGCTAAATGCCACTTTGGAGGGCTGGCATCTACCATTGGTTGGACACCAAAGTCTTCTAACTGCAAGGGTTTGCATAAATCCAAAGACCTGCGTCGAACATCTTTGTAACGCAACGCCAACGCTTCAAGCTCGTTATCTAGAGCAGCGCGGTCAATCTTCCCTGTGTCAGTCTGATAAGACTGGTACCGCGAATGCATATAAATCCTAAAATTGCGCGTCTAAAGTTAGATAGGTCAGCCTAATGGTCTCTGCTTTGTGTGGCAACTTGATGAAACCATGATAGTGGCCTCGCGGATTTATAATCACAATATTACCCGTATGGTCCACCGTATAGCCTTGGGCATCTGAACCGGGCACCGGAGAGCGGAGGGGCATCTTGGCAAATGCAACATTTACTTGGTCCGTGAACTCCACCAAATCAGCCCTCTCGCCCCGTACGCCTAAGAAACTCGGAGAGAACGCGCCTACATATTGCCCCAAACGTTTTAGCGTATCGGCATCAGGGTCTACGGAGACTAAACGAACTTTAAAACGCTCTGCCAGTTGAGGGTCTTGTTGATTTAATTGATTTTCGACCTGACCGAGTACCGAAAGTGACGTTGGGCAAACATCAGGGCAATTGGTAAAACCAAAAAATATAAAGCTCCAGTGTCCCTCTAAGCTCTGACGGTTGAATGCAGCACCCGTATGATCAAGCAGCTCAAAAGGCCCAATATCTCTGGGGGTAGGCAAAATGAAGACGCCTTGGGAGCGCATCTCATCCGCAGAAAGTTCCGGTACGCGCAGCTTACTAAAGACGAACATAGACAATACAATGGAAATGAAAACAACACATAAACCAACTGTAGACTTAATATTTTGCATTAAATTAGACCGTCACTCGTTGTAATTCTATGGGTGCGATGTCTATTCCTTGTACCAACAAATAATGGTCTAGCAATAGAACCAAAAACAACGCGCCCAAATAGACTATCGAGTAACGAAAAGTCTCCATTGGCGCGCGCGGATTGTTATTACGCATAAGGACAATCGCCCAATATAGAAAACCACCCCCCAAGGCTAAAGCGCCGGCAAGATAAAGCAGGCCAGACATACCAATCAGGTAAGGCAAGATTGTGCAAAGAACCAGCAAGATTGTGTACAGCAAAATATGCAGCCGCGTATACGCCTCGCCGTGAGTAACCGGCAACATTGGCATGCCTACTTCCGCATATTCGTCTTTGCGCTCAAGCGCTAAAGCCCAAAAATGCGGTGGTGTCCAAACAAAAATAATCAACACTAAAAGTAAACCACCTGGATCAATACTATTAGTGACTGCGGTCCATCCAAAAAGTGGGGGAGCAGCGCCAAACAATCCACCAATAACGATATTTTGCGGTGTAGCTCTTTTTAAAAAAAACGTGTAAACAAGTCCGTAGCCTACCCAAGACGCTAGGTTAAGCCATGCGGTTAGAGGATTAATCAGAAACCAGAGAATGCTAAGACCGAGAATCCCGGTCGCGGCAGAGAAAATAATTGCATCGCGGTTAGATACCCTGCCCGTAGCAACTGGCCGGCTTTGGGTCCGCGCCATTCGTGCATCGATATGCGCGTCGGCAATATGATTGACCACTGCTGCGGAACCAGCCACGAGCGCAATCCCAATGTTGCCAAAAAATAAAACATCGAGAGGAACGCTTGCCGAAGTTGCGAGAAACATGCCGGCAACAGAACATATCAACATGAGCAACACCACGCGAGGCTTGCACATTTCCAAAAAGTCTCGCCAAGACGCGCCAACAATAACTTCAGACATTTAAATAACTTACTTGAGTAAAAAACTGCGGCTCAAACGAACCGTAATTTGGGGGCAAAGTTTACTGTAACTAGAGACAATAGTAACAGCGCTCCGACAGTATTGTGTGCCGTGGCGTTAAGTAAGGGTAAAACCCAAACAACGTTTAAGATACCTAAACAAATCTGCAGCAAAAGAAGGCCGCCCATTAAGTAAGCCATCAATGGTTTTGAAGCTAGCAGCCTCAAAACCAATGATCCGACGATAAGCAATACGAATATGGCCCCAATACGGTGTACCCAATGAATAGCTGCGCGAGCCTCACTATCCATCAATCCACCGAGGTAACTTGGCCCGACACTCTGGAATATATCAAAGCCTTGGGCTAAGTCTATGGTCGGCGAATAACTACCATCGCAACTGGGAAAGTCATAGCAGGCTAAGGCGGCGTAATTAGAAGACACCCAACCACCGAGCACTATTTGGAGAACCACCGCTGCGAATGCAATATTCGTGTGTAAACTAGGTATCGGTAGGTTGCTGACCAGACGAGACATGCCGCCTTGGCGAAGATATATCAGCCATATAAGGCTTAACGTGGCAAATCCACCAAGCAAATGCGCGGTGACGATCTGTGGCCAAAGCTTCAAGGTGACCGTCCAAGCACCGAACGCCGCCTGGCAAAGAATGAGCACCATCAACGCAGACACCATGATGGTTGGCGTGCGCTCTTTTGTGTTTCTCCAAGTAATTATCAGCATAGTAAAAACAATAAGCAAAAGGAGGCCGGCTATGTATCGGTGGCCCATTTCCCACCAAGCTTTTTCAATCTCTACCGGAGCATCTGGGAAACGTGCCTCTGCGGTAGAAATCGCAGATACTTCCTCGGGTACCGTTAAAAACCCGTAGCAACCGGGCCAATCTGGGCACCCCAAACCTGCATCAGCTAACCGAGTGTAAGCACCCACAGACACCACGAGTAGTGCCCAAATTACGCCAAAGCCTGCTAGTTTTCTGAGTCGAGAGTTAACCAATTTGTGACACCTTTAATAGTCGTTTAAGGTCCTGCAAAATATCTTTGGGGTTAGTGACAATTGCATAGCGAAAAACTAAGTTGCCATTGGGATCAATTATATATATCCCCTGCGGAACTGGCTGATTTACGATAGTGATAATTTTTAAGTTTGGCTGGTTTTCGGGTATAAAGTTTCCCGAATAATTAGAGAATCCGCGTCGCACGCGTTTTGCTTCTCTGTTTAACAAGATGTGGGTTGCTTGCAGGTTTTTCAATGCCTTGGCGCAATCTTCTGTGCAATTCTCTGTAACAGTCCAAAGCCACCAGTCGCTAGAGGTAGACACCTTTATACCCTTGCTGTCCTGCCAGCCTATGTCCTCAATATTTAGCGGCGGATTTACGAAGGCGCCATTATTAGTGGTGCCCCACCCTGAACTGTCTTGAGCGAGGAAAAAAAGCAAATAAGAGCCGCCAAGAGATAATGTAGCCGTTATTAAAATTAGCGTTAGTTGGCGACGGCCGCTCAATGGTTTCTTTGCTGTTCCATCCTGCATAATTTACTCCTGTTCTATGCTGTTGCTTGCGAAAACTGTCGGGCGGCAAAGCCAAAACAGCGGGTTTAGTTATGTTTAAATCCGTATATAACGAACCCTAAAATGAGCGTAATGCTCAAACCAAACCAAGTTAAGGCGTAGCCTTTATGGGTCACATCACTAAACACTTGGGCAAATGGCGCAGCGGCTAACACGCCAGGCTGCCCTCCTTCCAGGCGCAATTCCACCGGGTAAGCATCGACTAGTTGAGCCATACGATCTATTTCCAAACGTTGAATTTGTTTTGGCCATTGCTCGCCCCATGGTATATCAGCCAAAATAGGGATTTGCCCTAGATCAGGCCAAACTGTAGCTACCATCGATAGCTCACCTAACGGAATGGCTATAACTGGTAACTTACTGCGATCACGGCTACCGGCAACAAATCCTCGATTAACAAGAAACCGCTCGTGGTTTTCGTTTAAGAACGCTTGTATGACCCAATAACCAACAACGCCGTCATGAATTTGGTTATCTAGTAAATAGTACATAGATTCGTATTCGCCACGTAAACGGATCGTTTTAAATGGCGTGTTCAACGCGATGCGCGTCGGTTTTACCGGTAAGCCGGCTAATTGCTCTAAATATTTATTTTCTAAACCGCGCTTTTCGGCGCCACGATCCACCTGCCAATTGCCCAACATAAGCAATACTGGAAACAAGATGACGGTAAAGACCGTCATGCGCCAACCTGGTGAAAACTCTTTCATTGCTTAACGCCTGCATCTATATGCTTTAGACTATATTTCTTCAAGCCAGAGATATCTCAGTGCTCAAAATCATTATTGTTGTATTGCTCTTGTGTGTCATTGCCAGCCTCGGCAGTGGCTTAGTATTTTTGTTTAAAGATACTGACAAACCTGACAGTAGGCGCTTATGGTACGCGCTTGGGGTTAGAGTCACGTTCGCAACGTTACTGATTTTAGCCATTGGCTATGGGTTCTACACCGGTGAACTGCGCATGGGAATAAACGCTCCCTGGCACGGTATTCCACAACAAGACGAATAACCTCCACACTGCCATTCCGACACGCAATTTTTTGTGAAATTTCAGGCAAATAAAAAGGGCTGATTAAAAGCCCTTTCCATTCGTTACTTCTATCAGCCGTACCTGCGCTAATAGCAAAGCAGGACGCGCTGTTTTGTTATAAAACGTAAACGAAGATAAACAGACCGACCCAAACCACGTCTACGAAATGCCAGTACCAACTTGCTGATTCGAAACCAAAGCAATCATTGGCAGTAAAGTGCCCTTTTATCGCCCTTATGAGCTGTACAAAAATAATAAACGTGCCCATTGTCACGTGAAAGCCGTGAAACCCCGTAAGGAGAAAGAAGGTAGAACCATAGATTCCACTATCTAGAGTAAGTCCCAAAACAGCATAGGCGTGAATATATTCTTCAACTTGAAGAATCAAAAATATAATGCCCAGAACAACGGTCACGGCTAGCCAGCCAATAAGCTTTTTGCGATTTTCTGCTTTAATTGCGTCGTGAGCGAAGTGAATCGTAACGCTAGAGGTCAAAAGAATAACCGTATTGTAAAAAGGTAGATAGGCTCCCCAATTCGTCACGCCCGGTGAAGCCATGCTTTCGCCAGGATTGATAAACAACTCGGCGTTTGGATTTGCGACAACTGGCCATGTGGATTCGAAGGCAGGCCACAAGTAATCGCCGATGATTCCTTTATCGCCCTCGCCGCCCAACCAGGGCACGACCAAAGCGCGAACGTAAAACAATGCGCCAAAAAAAGCAGCGAAGAACATCACTTCAGAGAAAATAAACCAGCCCATACCCCAAACATAACTCTTTTTCAGCGTGGCATTGTTCATGCCGGCGGCATTTTCTTCGACAACCTTTGAAAACCAGCTATACAACACGAAACTTACGACGAGGAAGCCAATGATGCTCTGGGTCCAACCCCCGGCGCTTCCATTTTTTATATCGTTTAAAAAGCCAGCAAGCCCGGTAACCAAGAGCATTAGGCCAAAGGCCAGAAACACAGGGTACCAACCTTGTTCGGGCACATAGTATGTTGAGTTGTCTAACTCTGTTGAACTACTCATTTATCTCCTCCACTGGATTATTGCGTTATCCGCCGGCAACCGGGCTAACTTGATTGCGTGTGCTTTGAATGTCATCTGGCAGCCCCACGCGATCTGTCACATCAAACAATGCATAGCTCAAATTGATGCTCTGAACATTTCGGGGTAACCCTAGGTCTACGATGAACCGCATTGGCATGTCCAAGAATTCTCCGGGCATCAAAAGCTGTTGTTCAAAACAGAAGCACTCTGTTTTATGGAAATATTCGGCCGCAGACGATGGAACTAACGAAGGGATCGCTTGAGCGATCATAGGTTTTCCGGTGGTATTCTTGACATAAAAACTTACGGTGGTCGCTGCGCCTGGATGCACTCTGACGGAACCTTTTTGCGATCTGAACTCCCAGGGCATTCCCTCGTTAGTATTCGTTAGAAAATTTACTTTTATTAAACGCGATGTATCTGGACGCACTTTGGCTTCGTCGAAGACATAAGGGCCGCCTGTTTTACCATTGAGGCCCGTAACTTCGCAAAACAAGTCGTATAACGGGACCAAGGCTGCCACGAAACAGCACATGCCCACTACTACTAGAGACAATTTTTTAACCGTCGCTTTGATATCTTGCGATTGCTTTTCTTCAAGAGACATTTAGAAAAATTTCCCTGAATAAATACACCAATATTTAAGCATACGACTCTTTATCAGTCACTTCAGGTGGATAGGTAAAACTGTGATACGGAGCAGGTGAAGGTAAGACCCACTCTAAGCCTTTAGCCCCTTCCCAGGCGCGTCCTACCGCAGGTTTCCCTGAGCGAATTGTTTTGATCAAGACGTAAAGGAAGAACAGCTGGGAGAACCCAAAAATAAAGGCCCCAATACTTGAAATCATATTAAAATCGGCGAACTGTAACGCATAGTCTGGAATACGACGCGGCATCCCAGCTAAACCAGAAAAATGCTGGGGGAAGAAAGTTACATTTACGCCGATAAACGACAACCAAAAATGCAATTTACCCAGAGATTCGTCATACATTTTCCCAGTCCACTTGGGGATCCAGAAATAAACCGCAGCAATGATAGAGAACAAAGCACCAGGAACGAGAACGTAGTGGAAATGAGCTACAACGAAATAGGTGTCGTGATATTGATAGTCAGCAGGAGTAATAGCTAACATAATTCCAGACAAACCTCCGATCGTAAACAGAACCACGAATGCAATTGCGAACAACATGGGCGTTTCAAACGTCATGGATCCACGCCACATGGTTGCAATCCAATTAAAGACTTTCACGCCTGTGGGAACGGCAATAAGCATTGTGCTGTACATGAAAAATAGTTGGCCCGCTAAAGGCATGCCGACGGTAAACATGTGATGCGCCCAAACGATGAAAGATAAAAATGCAATTGAGGCAACTGCATATACCATCGAGGTATAGCCAAATAATCGCTTACGGGCGAAAGTTGGAATGATATGAGAGACAATACCAAACGCGGGCAATATCATAATATAGACTTCGGGATGACCAAAAAACCAGAAAATATGCTGGAACATTACTGGGTCACCGCCACCTGCTGCATTGAAAAAACTGGTATTGAAGTGAATGTCGAACAACATCATCGTTACTGCGCCAGCCAAAACAGGCATTACAGCGATCAGCAAGTAAGCGGTAATCAACCAAGTCCATACAAACATAGGCATTTTCATTAATGTCATGCCGGGCGCACGCATATTAAGGATTGTAGCGATGATGTTGATACTGCCCATAATGGATGATGCACCCATTAAGTGCACTGCAAAAATAAAGTAGGTTACGGAATCTGGTGCATATGTTGTGGAGAGCGGAGCATAAAACGTCCAACCAAAGTTGGGGCCGCCACCTTCCATGAACAATGTAGAAATCATCATGCTGAAAGCAAAAGGCAAAATCCAGAATGAAAGGTTATTCATTCTAGGCAGCGCCATATCAGGTGCGCCTACTTGCATTGGAATCAACCAGTTCGCCAAGCCGACAAAGGCCGGCATGATGGCTCCAAACACCATTATCAGGCCATGGTTGGTTGTCATTTGGTTAAAGAAAGCGGGTTCGATAAACTGTAGCCCCGGCTGAAATAGCTCGGTTCTAATAACTAAAGCCATTGCTCCGCCGATAAAAAACATAGCCAGACTAAACCAGAGGTATAGAGTGCCGATATCCTTATGGTTAGTAGTATAAAGCCAGCGCAAGATACCTTTAGCGGGGCCGTGCGCGTGGTCGTCGTGATGATCTGCGTGGATAATTTCACTCATGCCTATTCCTTACTGACCTTTAGATAAATTAATGACGTCTTGAGGCTGGGAAACATCCCCGACGTCGTTGCCGAATGCATTCCGCTGATAATGGACGACAGATGCTAGTTGTACTGCATCAAGCTGCTTCCCAAATGCCTGCATTGCACTCCCGGATATACCATTAATCACTAGACTTAGGTGATCGTCGCGAGAACCGTTGGCAACAATAGAGCCAGCAATAGCTGGAAAAACTGGGGGTACACCCTCACCATTCGCCATGTGGCATGACGAGCAATAAGTGCCATAAGTCGCCTCTCCCTGAACCATTAGCTCGTCGTGGGTCAACGATTTGCTCATGGTTTCTTGACGCACTATTTCTGAAGAGACCTTAGTTGCATACCAGGCGTCGAACTCTGCTTCGGGCATTGCTTCAACAACAATCGGCATGAAACCATGGTCCTGCCCACACAATTCAGTGCATTGACCTCGATAAATACCAGGGGTTTCAACAATTGCCCAAAGTTCATTCAACATGCCAGGAACCGCATCCCTCTTAATGCCAAAATCAGGGACCCACCAAGCGTGGATTACGTCCTCTGAAGTAACCAAAAAGCGAACCTTTCTATTTATTGGGATTCTTAAATGTTCATCGACTTCTAGGAGGTACGTATCGGCTTTTTCCGACCGATTGGTAATCTGCGATCTAGGAGTTGCTAAACTAGAAAAGAACGAGTACGAATTATTGTAGTCCTCATCCAAATACTTATATTGCCATTTCCACTGGTAGCCACGAACTTCAATATTCATATCTTCGCCGCCCGTATCGTACATTTGCACTAACACTTGGGTTGCGGGAATCGCCATCACGATAAGAATGAGCGTAGGGACAATCGTCCAAGCAAGCTCTAACTTTGTACTTTCATGAAAAGTTGCTGGCACTGCACCCTTGGACTTGCGATGCTGAAAAACTGACCAAAAGAGCACGCCGAAAACGACTACGCCAATTGCTACACAGATATAAAAAATTGTCATGTGTAAGTCGTACACTTGGCGACTGATGTCTGTCACGCCCACACGCATATTCCATTCGTCCGCCAGAACCGTGCCTGAAGCTATAAACGCCAAGGTGCCGGTTAGCATCCGCAAAATCTGGTTTTTCATTCTGCTCTGTCTCACTTTCAGTTCTATTTCAAAAGTCCGTAACAAATTCGTAGTCAACTTTCTTAGCAACAACTTTTGCTTAGTCTTTAACAACGAATTTTTAAATAATATGCAAACTGCTTGAATGCCAGCAGTGCTGGGCATTTCTTATCTTGGCCGAATGTTGCATCCTTGCGGCCTAATCCTTGCCTTAGCAACTTAACAAATGAAGCGCAATTCTAAGATGCATCAAGCAAAGGGTGGCGATTTCTAACGGTATTTGAGCGTGGCTAGGACCAAATACTGCTACCCTCTAAAACGAGGGGGCTTGAAACGGGGCGAGATTATAGCAATTCGCCACCTTAGAGCAACTCGAAGTTTGGTTTTTGATCCTTGTACCAAGCTAAAAGTTCTTGGACAAAAGCTATGTAAGCCCATGAAATGCATAAGATCCAAGCAATGGACCGTTAGGCATATTCATCTTTTGGGAGAATTGGGGTCCATCAACCGAACCACTTGAGGTTCTGCTGCTTGCACTTTCGCTCGTTCAAATCTTGCTCGAGGCAACACAACGCCATTTGGCAGTGCTTCCGACTCCATAATTTCGGTAAAACCACAACTCACGCAACGACGTTGAACTTGGTCCTTACCTTGCGCGACGCCATCTGCAAGATTAGTGGGTACGGCTTCCAGAACTGTGCGATCCAGTTCTCGACATTCGGGGCAAACCGCCCCTGATACGAATCGCTTTGTCGTTTTCAAACCTGAACTCCTAATCGATATCTTAAACTTTCGTAAATTTCGTCAGTACCTGGCATAACACCACGCCAAATATTGAAGCTCTCAGCGGCTTGCTCCACCAACATGCCTAGTCCATCTACACTGTCTAGCGCGCCATGGTTTTTAGCCCACCGTGCAAATGCCGCTTTATCGCCATAACTCATGTCATAACAAAAGGCCCGCTTCACCACATTGGGCGGTAAGGTGATTCCATCTGCCAGCAAGCCTAAAGAAGTACTATTTACCACTAAATCATAGGTTCCAGCCTTGGTCTCCGCCAACTCTGAAAGATCCACACAGCTTAGACCGTCATGAGCGCGCCGGTTGGAGAACAGTGCACACAACGCTTGAGCATTGGCCAGAGTACGGTTTGCGATAGTGATTCTAGCCGGATTTGTGCCCAGAAGCGGTTCAATTATGCCACGGCAGGCACCACCGGCGCCCAAAATGAGTACAGATTTTCCATCCAGTTGAACGCCATGGCGGTGGGTTAAATCACGGATAAAACCAATGCCGTCTGTATTGAAGCCCGTAATGTCCTCGTCCTTAATAGAGAGTGTGTTCACTGCATTGGCTATTTCGGCAAGCTTGTTTAATTTGTTCGCCGCGTTGAAGGCTTCAACTTTAAACGGCACGGTTATATTTAACCCTTTACCGCCTGAGTCCACAAAATCTTTGAGGAAATCGGCAAAACCCGTTAGCTCTACCTTTACTTTTTCGTAAGTCATCAACTCCCCGTTCTGAGCGGCAAAAGCTTGATGAATTTGCGGCGAAAGTGAATGTTCGATGGGATTGCCGACAACACAATAACGATCCATATACTTTCGTTCCTCTACTTTTGGACTGAAGCGCTTTTGATCAGGGCCTGCCCATTTATTAGTTATATTTCCTGAAGTATTTACAGGTTACGCATACCGGCTGGAATCCGAATCGTTAATAGAGCGTCTTTTGTCCTGTACTGAGATGCTTCCCTATAAAAGAACGCTTGGCTCCAAAAAAGTTACCGCCGTGCGCGATAAAATGCTCAATCATACTTGCAGCAATACCTAGCTCTATATGGGCAGACGAAGCAAAAACGTCTTCAACGATACCCACCCAAAACAGAGACTAGATTTAGCTTGATAAAACACTAGGCTCCTAGGCGCTTTCGCAGGTTTCTAAATCAGCTCTTTCGTCCAGAGTCTGCACTCCTGTAATGTTCCCAATTTTCATAAAATTGGTGATTCTTTGTTACATGTCTAGTGACTCTGTATCAAACAAAATTAGACACTGCGATAAGTTTACCCTTTATTCGGCTGCCTCTTTCTTTTAATTACAGATAGGTCCGGGGCGAACTGCTCAATTACTAGTTTAGTTGTCAATTTTCATATCCCTGAGTCGTTAGCTCCGAGACAGGTCTTATCACCACCACTAAAAACACGTCAAAGCGACACGAATCCCGGGCCGTTAACTCATCCGTGAGCTCCCTAACTTGGACACTCCTGCCAATCTAAGATAGATTAAGTGTGCATTAAAAATACTAAATGAAGGGGACGGCTCTTCGTTCAGCAGCGGCTACTTGACGCTATCTTCAAGATGCGGTGTACCCTCTTGAACAGTCTTTAAGAGCTTCACTGGCCAACAACTTTACGGAGACTTACATGCAAACAACAAAAATTAGCTTTGTGAAAGTGCTGCATCACGTCATGTTTGCGGCGGCATTAGCGGCATTAAGCCAATTAGCTAATGCAGACTCGGAATACGCGGCAGATTGGGGGCCAAGTATCGGGTCTACTGCTCCCATGCTGTCGGCGATTGACCAGGATGGGAACCCGCAAAACCTAGAAAGCCTGAGCAGCGATAAGGGTCTGTTGTTCATTTTCAATCGATCCGTTGATTGGTGACCATTCTGCATCCGTCAGTTCGTGAAACTGAACGATTTAAAAAACCAGTTTGATGCCCTTGATGTAGGCGTTGTTGGTATGACCTACGATTCACCGGAGATAATCAAAGCGTTTGATGAAAAGTGGAATATCGAATTCCCCGTGCTTAAAGATGTGGATCGTCAGCATGTCGACGCTTGGGGGATTCGAAACCTAGAGTATGGACCGGGTACCTTTGGTTATGGCATTCCCTATCCGGGTGTTGTCTTGATGTCTCCAGAGGGCCAAATACTCGCAAAGTGGGCTGAAAAAGGCTATCGCTCCAGAGCTGATTGGAAACAGGTTTTGCGCGAGGTACGAACAATTGTGGCTGATTTATAGGGCTTCTTTTACCTCAAATTCAACGAGAATCTTTCCATGAGAAGTTTCAGAGTTAATATTGGTTGGGTCGGAATCATCCTGCTTGGGCTCGCGCATGGAGTACTCGAGGATCTGATGTTCATCAAAGTATTAGTCGAATACGCGCCTGTTAGCTGGGACTTAACCGGCCAATTTTATTTCGTGTTTACCGTACCTCTCGCACAGTTAATGACCTTTGCTATCACCGGAACGCTAGCTTGGCATTTCCTGGACCTACACCAGATACCCAGACTCATCACGTTTTGGTTGACTTGGGTCATCGCTCGCGCAACATTTTTAGCGATTGTGCAGAACCCAGTTGGTGATATCTCGATTTATCTGGCGTGGATTACTTTATGGTGTTGTCTGGTAGGGCTATACGCGCGCTCGAAAAGTGTTGCGCCAACGCAGGATTGAGGCCGACTTGCGCAGCTGTTGCGTGGGGTATTAAGTCTAGTGAGATTTCGACAAAGAGAGCAGACGATCTCGTTTGGTCGGGTTATCCCCGTACGGGCAACAGAGGACTACACAACTCATTTTTTATTAATTTTGGATAAGTCCGCTCGGATCTTTCCCCGAAAATTCTCCCGGCTGTTTATGGCGCGCCGCCCG
>MDSY01103739.1_pt1 | contig 12967 bp, 10 predicted proteins | sample 811131 | NCBI WGS metagenome assembly MDSY01 (sample SAMN05326643, study PRJNA326480) | marine metagenome | isolation source: seawater | place: Atlantic Ocean: South West | collected 2010
TAACTCCCCCCCACGAACCTGACCACTGGAGACCTACGATAAATGCCGATGTACACAGGCGGGTAGTCCCAGGGACACAAAATAGTCAGGGGAAGGGGGTGGGAGGTGGTTGAAGTTTTGGTAGCGTCAGTGTGCTGTTTATAGCAAGTGCTGCTCCTTAGCGCCAAGCAGCGCTACCAGTTGAAAAAAAGCCCTAATAATATTTATATTTATGGTCGTACGTGGTACTACTATTTCAATGATATACTTGTTTTTGTCAAAAAGTACACTGGAATGACCTACAACGCAAGAGCCAGTGGAGCACGAGGGCTCATGACGGAGGCAAAGGTCGACGCCTTTTTTCGTCTCCGTGTGTGAGTCTCTCCCCCACTCAAGATGAAGGAGACTCCGATGGCTCATTATGTTGATGCTCGAGCCAGCGCCGAGCGAGAATAGCTAGCGTGTCACTCGTGAGCGGTTTCGGTAAACAGCGGTCAATGCCGAACTGCTTGCACGAGTCGATGTCGGGATCGGCGGTGACCGCGCACACATAAGCACGTCTAATCTTGGCTGTTTTGCAAAACTCGCGGTACCAGCTGCTGACGGCATATCCGCTCGCGTGGGGGAGCGTCACATCGAGAAGGACGAGAGAGTAGCGCTTCTGTTCCAAGGCCGCCTTAGGGGGGGGAAACACAAAGAATGGGCGTGTGTGACAAAATGGAGGAAAATGGGGGGTCGCGAAATGGGGGGTCGCGAATTGGGTTCAAGATGGGAGTGTAAGAATGGGAGTGTAAGACTCGCCATGGCGCGCCTCGCCGTGGCAAAGTGGGAACAACTGGTGTGTGTGTGGCGTGTGTGTGGATTGAAACATGCAAGTATGGGCAAACTCTCACCATGGCGGCCTCGCCATCGTACACTGTGTCGACCCAAAATCCGAGCGCTTGGCAGATGTGCTCGACAGCGCGTGCGGCCACGAGACAGTCTTCCACATGGAGGATGCGCGTGGGTTGTTTTCCGCACCCGATCCCCCCACACACGTCGGTCGCATCCACATGCCCCCCCTGAAGGCACAGCTTGGAGAGCGCCGGAGAAAGCTCCGACGCTGACGGCAGCCACTTGTGGAGCATTTGCCGTAAGGAGGCCATCGTCACAGGCTTATAGAGCACGTCGGCGACGCCAAACTGCGCGAGCTCATCCTCTTCCACATCGGTTGCGGTGCACGCGATGAGGATCGTCTGCCTACGCTCTATTGACCCCCCGGCAGGCTGCTCCTTATTCTGGCAGTTGGCCAGGTGCTCGTTGTAGCACCAGGAGAGGTCGAGGCCTGAAAAAGAAGGTGGTCAAAACAAAGCAAATTCACGATCCGCTCGTGCAGAGAGAAACAGGGAGCGTGGTGGTGTGCGGGCAGAATTGTGTGTGCGTGAGTGAGTGAGTGTGTGTGTGTGAGTGTGTGAGAGTGTGCATCTTCTTTTTTCCTGAGACGTGTGAGTGAGTGTGTGAGTGAGTGAGTGTGTGAGTGAGTGTGTGAGTGAGTGAGTGTGTGAGTGAGTGTGTGAGTGAGTGTGTGAGTGAGTGTGTGAGTGAGTGTGAGAGTGAGTGTGTGTGTGCGTGTTTCACTCTTTTCTGACACTTGCTCTAAGACATGCCTGTGATCCCGGGGAGCTGGATGTCAACAAAAGCGAGATCGAAATCTCGCGGTCGAGCCTCAATGAGGTCCCACGCCTCCTCGCCCGATGCGGCGCGGCTCACCTCGAGGTAGAGCGGCGGGAGCGCGTACTGCTCCGAGCTCCCTGCGATAGCCTCGAGCATTGACGAGAGTACTTCAAAGGAGAATGCGTCATCTTCGACGATGAGTATGCTCACAGTACGAGCTCCAACCCCGTCGTCTCCTGGGCTGGTGGCGAGGGAATTGCTACTATCCGGGGCTGGGCCGAAGACTTTGCACGAGGAGAGGGTCAAGTTGGGGTCGGTGGCGGCCTCCGGTGGAGATGTGGCCGGTGGTGATTTTGGGGGCGACGCCGGTGATGCGGCTGCCGCTGATTTGTCTGTGGGCGATCGGTCGCCAGTGGCGAGTGTGTGCGACTTGCGCTGCTCCCGCCGCGCTGTGGGGGCGACCTCTGGCGGCGTGCACGCACTGCCGCTCCGAAGCATGGGACAATTAGGCTGCGCGCACGATTAAAAAAAGTAAAAAAAAGGAAGACTCCGACAACACAATTCGTCAATTATTTTCGTCATTCCCATTCGCCGCACGGACGGAGGGAAATAATGGAGAACATCACAGCCCCGCTGGAGCCTGTTGCGATCGGTAGCGGCGCTGCGGGAGCTCACGACGTTGACTTCACCGTGCTTGCCCTCGCTGGATTTGCTGCGCAGCTCGTCGACGGCGGTCTCGGCATGGGCTATGGTCTTGAACCTGGCTTGCAAGAGAGCCCTAATTGATCTGATCCACGGATGGGCTGGTGTCTTGAATGGTGTCCAGTGGCTCCGCTGGCCCTCATCGGAAGAGCACACGCAACAAGCGCGCATCTCTAGCAGCGTCAGCAGCATGAGCAGCTCTCGCCCTCATGCCTGAAGTCCTTCCTAGGAACAAAATGCATCTTGGACCTGGCCAACGAACTATCTTTTCACCCGCCCTGCAACCTTCGTCCCTGCCTCTACTTATATATCCAGGTCTCACCTCTTGCAGCATTCTGATGGCCGCCGGCCTCTCTCCATCCTCCGCCTCCGCGTCGGTCCACTTTGCCGAGCTTGGCACGACGGCGCTATCTGGCGTTGCTCACCACCGCTTCGGCAACGTTGACATGAATGTGGCGGGCACGCTGGCCCCTGCAGGCGCAGTGGGTGCATTCATCGGCGCCACGCTCCTCTCATCGCTCTCCACTGAAATCGCCCGACCGCTCGCCTCTTCACTCTTACTCCTCCTTGGGCTCTTCGTTTTTGGCCGGTTTGCTCTCGCGTCAGAGGCTGAGGGGAGCAAGAGGAGAGGTCGACCCTGTGCACGGCTGCTGGCTTCTCTCGGTCTGATTGGCGGGTTTGTGGACGCGACAGGAGGTGGTGGCTGGGGCCCGGTGACCACGCCCGCGCTCCTCGCAAACGGAAGGCTCAGCCCGAGCAAGGTGATCGGTGCAGTCTCCGCGGCTGAGTTTGTCGTGACCGCAGCCGCTTCGGCTGGATTTGCAAGCTCTCTCGGCGGTGAGCGACGATGCGAGTTCGAACCATAGCCTCAAACCCAACCCCCAACCCTAGCCAACCCCACCCCAACCATTCCGCCACCCGCATGTGCTAGCACTCTTTCTTGATTCCTCTCGTGTGTGTGGTTCGCAGCCGACAGCGTTCATCTTCCCTTTGTGCTTGCGTTACTCGCTGGGGGTCTGTTCGCCGCACCGCTCGCCGCGTGCCTCGTCCACAAGCTGCCGCCGCGTCTTCTTGGCATCATCGTCGGTGGCTTCATTTGTGCAACGCACGCACGCGTCTTGCTCAACGCTGCCGATGCCTCTCCCACCACCTTCAACATGACATACGGAGCGCTCGTCTCCATCTGGCTCAGCACGGTGGTGGTGGTGGCGCGGTCTCGTACAGTCTCCGCGGGACCCGAGACGAAGATTGACTGAGTCTTGGAGTCTGAATCGAGTTTGGTCATTCTGATAATGTATTTTCGAAGTGTACATTTGGTCATCCTTATCCGTTATAGATCGTTCGCTCTTTCAAGTCGAAGTCGAATCCAATCGTAATCCTAATGTGGAAATGTCGCTTAATTTTAATGGCATTACCGTCAAATTAAAAATAGCATAACGATAATCATAATGATATTCATATTGACATATTCATATATTCATGTCCACCCAAGCTTAAGCTAGAAACAAATGACAAAAGGAACCACAAACAAACGAAAACAAAGGGCGGAGATCTCACTCTAGGCGCGTGTCGACGCCCTAGCGCCTCGCGGCGCTCTCCGGCCGAGGTGGAAGCGGCGAGCCGACCACTTCACACAAAATGAGCGAATGCCAATAACCGTAGCAGCGGATTTGGCCGCGCCGGATCGAACCGACGAGCGTCTAGCATTCCCGCTCCTGCTACGGATGCGGCAGCGGCGAGAGTGGGCAGCTGGCTCACGAGGAGCGCGCGTAGTAGCCCTTGAGCGTTTTCTCAGGGATACGTTTGAGCATCTCCTTGGGGAAGGTGCGCAGCAGTCCCCAGGCAATCTCGAGTGTTTCAAAGATGGTGCGATTCTCGTAGGCACCCTGGTTGACGAATTTGGACTCGAACTTCTCGAGGAACTCGAGATAGAGGTGATCCTCTGAGGAGAGCGCCTCCTCACCCACCACGGCCTTCATGGCCTGCACGTCCTTACCGATGGCATAGTTGGCGTAGAGCTGGTTGGATACATCGCCATGGTCCTTGCGCGTCATGTTCTCACCGATGGCCGACTTCATGAGACGGGAGAGCGAGGGGAGCACATTGATGGGCGGGTAGATCTGTCTGTTGTTCAGCTGCCGGTCCACGTAGATCTGGCCCTCGGTAATATACCCCGTCAGGTCAGGGATTGGGTGAGTGATATCATCGTTGGGCATCGTCAAGATGGGGAACTGTGTGATGGAGCCGGAGCGTCCCTCGACACGACCAGCGCGCTCGTAGATGGTGGCGAGATCGGTGTACATGTAGCCCGGGTATCCACGGCGGCCAGGCACCTCCTCGCGCGCGGCCGACACCTCGCGGAGCGCGTCAGCGTACGAGGACATGTCGGTGGCGATGACGAGGACGTGCTTGTCCTTTTCGTAGGCCAGGTACTCAGCTGTGGTGAGTGCGATGCGCGGCGTGATGATGCGCTCAATGGTGGGGTCGTTGGCGAGGTTCAAGAAGAGGGTGACGCGCTCCAGCGCGCCGTTCTCCTCGAAGTCCTGCTTGAAGAAGCGCGCCGTCTCCATGTTGACGCCCATGGCTGCAAAGACAATCGCGAACGATTCCTCCGAGTCATCCTGAGTGGTGCCCTTGATGTTCTGCTTGACGAGGCCCGCCTGCCTGCAGATCTGCGCGGCGATCTCGTTGTGCGGCAGGCCCGCCGCCGAGAAGAGCGGGATCTTCTGCCCACGCGCAACCGAGTTCATGCAATCGATCGTAGAGATGCCGGTTTGGATCATCTCCTCGGGGTACGTGCGAACCTGCGGGTTGATGGGCTGTCCGTTGATGTCAAGGAACTGCTCGGCGAGGACGGCGGGTCCCTTGTCGATCGGTTTCCCCGAACCGTTGAAGATCCGACCAAGCATGTCTTCAGACACGGGCGTCGTGAGAATGTTGCCGGAGAACTCGACTGATGTGCCCTTGTTGTCGATGCCTGAAGTGCCCTCGAAGACCTGGACAACAGCCTTGCTGCCGGCGACCTCAAGGACCTGGCCCGTGCGAACTGTGCCGTCCGCAAGCCGCAACGTCGTGATCTCCGCGAACTTCGGGTTGCGCACATTCTCGAGAATGACCAGAGGGCCGTTGACGCCCTGCACGGTGCGGTAGTCGAGGCGCGGCTTGACAATGTAATCGCGCGTCACGGCATCGACCTCCATCTTCTTGGAGGGCATGGCGACTGTGAAAGAGAGAGCAGGGCACACGTGACTCTACAAACAGGCGTCCACACGGCAGGCCACAAGGTTGAGTCTTCAGCACGCGCGCGGGGGGGAGTGCTGCTTCTCAGCCCACAGAAAGTGAGCGAGCGTAGTCGCCAGGTCGCTGCAAGAGGGCCCACAGCAGTCACCCCCAGGCTCTAGGGACACCTCGCGAAGCCCCACCCCCAAAGCTTCCCACGGCCAGGCGGGGGCGCGCACCGCCGACAGGGCCCAGCTCCCGAAAGACAGCTCTGATGTCCGTGCAGAGTAGGTATTCTTTTCTCTCCCAAGGGGGAGGGCAAAACCAAAAATAGGTCGTAAAAGGGCCTCTCGTAAATACAAGTAGGGATCGCCATCCTTCCAATGCATATGCTATGCGGCCAGCCTGCAGGCTGAATGAGCCATCTTCGACATGGAGTGCAATGTCTCAGATGGAGAGTGGGCCGCCTCCATTGGACACAATGGACGAATACATCTTTTCCAACGAGGATTTGCTCAAGCTGATCATCTCGTCGTGCTGCTTTGCCGCACCGCTCGAATCTTGGTGCTGGACGGCGCTCGTCCCCGGCGTGAGCAGCTCGACGAAAGCACTCGGCCAGCGCCTGCTCGTCGCGCGTAATCTCGCACCGCTCCACTTGGTGAACAGAACCTGGCATGCGTGCGCTGCGGCGATACTCGACGAGCCGTGCGTCTCCCTCGATCTAAGCGGTGTACTCAGCTGGCCTCTGGGCTCCTGTGCACGCCGCTCGCTGCGCACACTGCTCTACTCAAGCACGCACGCCTCCTTGCCGCGCGTGGATCTCCCGGCGCTCACCTTGCTCAGCCTGCGCGGCTGCACGAATGCGCGCGCCGAGACTATCGAGAGCCTCTGTGCTCCGTCGATGCATCTGCGCAAGCTCGACCTCTCCGGATGCACACGGCTCGGCGAGAGGGCACTCCGTGGCCTCCGCACGCTGCCGCTCACACACCTGGACCTAGAGGGGGTGCGTCTGTCCCCTGCTATGGTCGAAGACGCTGCGCAGCCGCTCACGCTCGTCTGGCTAAACCTTGCGCACTGTCAGCTGTGCCCGGAAGGTTTCAACTGCTTTGCGCGCGCACCCGCGGCGCCGGGGCTGCGCAGCTTGGGTCTCGAGGGCCTAGTGGGTATCAGCCATCGCTATTTTGCCATGGGCCTCTGGCGACTTGAATCGCTCACCGAGCTCAATCTGTCTGCGAGTGATCTCGCCGATGGCGCGCTCATAGCGCTCAGCAGGGTGCCCAATCTCACATCACTCGATTTGAGCGATTTCGATGCTCACGCCCATGAGGGTCAGGCGACGGCGGTAGAGGCGGTGATCCTTGCGATGCCCGCGCTTCGGCATGTCAACCTACTGCGCTGCGGTGGATGGCTCACGCACGAGGCCTTGTGGAGGCTCCACAAAGCTCGGATCGCAGTGCGCCACGATTTGCTCCCGCCGCGGCGCGCGCTCTGCCGGACGGATGCCGCAGCCGTAGACTCTTGGGAGCTCCTCGAGGCAACCGACTTTGGAGAGCTGACGCTCAGTGAGCCGCCGGCACCGATGTTGCTGCCGGAGGGGGCCAGGGCCGATTATGCGAGGCCGACTCGTCAGGAGAGCATCTACCACGTGTCGCAGGGAGACGAGCCGCTCTATGGCGGACGCAGCAGACGCAGCAGTGCGCAGGTGGGCGAGTGGCGGCGACAACGGGTCTTCCATACAGACGCTCACGGCTTGCCTTGCTAGAGAGCCAGCTTCCTTTGCAGAGCATGCTGGCCTTTGCTCTGGTCGTTTGTTTATTTATTAGTCTTAGTCTAAGTCTACTAGATGGGATTATGATTAAGATTTGATGATCATGATCTGCATTGATTATAGAATCACCAATCAGAATTTGATGATTATATCCGGCAATGATTATGATCTAGAACATTACGTCTAGTTTAAGTTACGTATACATTCGCATATGATTACGATATCAATATCTCGAATAACATATAGATATTTTTATTTAGCAAGTAACGGGCAACGGCCAAACGCATCAACATTTGAGTTCGCAACGGCACGAAGCACGAGCACGCAGCACCAGCATTACAGCATCAGCATTGAGCATATTTTTTTATGATATATAGATATATAAAAATATTGAGAAGCGCCTTATTGCTCAAACGATACGAGTTCATGCGACATGAGTAGCAACCATCTATACTTTATCTACATACAGATACATATTGATATTCCTAAAATTGATCGGCGCACGTGTACTTTTAAGCTACTACGACTGGAGGCCCTTGAGCTGCGCCATCAAGTCCCCAATGCCGACGCCTTCCTCTGCCACCCCCACCGTATCCTCTGCCTTGACGTCCGGCCTCAGTTGGTCGGACGTCTGGTGCGCATACTCCAGCCCCGCAGGCGCCGCGGGCGCCGATGTTGCCGCTGGCGGTGGCGCGGCGGTTGCGTCGTCGTCATCGCTATCTCCCCCGAGCTCGATTCCCCACTCGTTGGTGCTGTGCAGTTCGACGGGAGGCGCGGCCTCCTCGACAACGGGCGGGCTTCGTGCGAGGCGCTCCGCCTCACGCACCTTGAAGAGCCCCTGCTGCTTGCGGCACCACGATGATGTGCACTCAGGGTTGGGACGGAGCGTCATTTGAGGGAAGTGATCCTGAAGCGCATTGTACCCGAGATAGTTTGACACGGCGCCAAAATCGAGGAGGTACTTGAGGGCGTTCTGCACGAGGAAGCCTGCGACGATACCCATCGTCGTCGGCAGCGACGCCGCGCACACACCCTCGCGCTTGAGGGTCGACTCGTCGATGCCGCTCGCGACGATGAGCGGCGGAGCGCACGAAAAGCACGCGAGCTCTCCTGGTTTGATCAGCTGGATGTGTCCTGAGACGGCATTCTCGGAGACGCCGGATTCGAACCAGGCCTGGCCGAGCTCATTGCACGCCTGGTTGATCGACATCCTCGCCTGGAAGTTGTCCACGCATGAGAGGACCAGGTCGACAGGACCGCCAGTGAGAGAGCCCTCCTTGAGGCGGCCCATGAAATGCTCAAAGTTCTCTACGGTGGTGATGTTGTAGTTGTAGTCCTCGAAGTTCACGTCCGGGTTGATGAAGGAGAGCGACTTGCGAGCTGCTGCCACCTTGGACATGCCGCACTGGTCGGGCGTGTAGAAAAGACGGTTCATGTTGGCGAGCTCAACCTTGTCGTAGTCAAAGATGAGCAGCTTGCCCACGCCGCAGCGCACGAGCATCTCAGAAGCGACGCTTCCGACGCCGCCGACGCCAACGACAGCGACAGTCTTGTTCCGAATCTCGCGGTAGTTCTTGACGATGCCCATCTTTTGGAGCGCCCTGCAGGCGGAAGGGCAGCAGAGCGCGTCTCGCTCGCGTCTTCGCGAATGGCACACATGGAAGAGTAGGCTGGAAGAGGTGAGGCACTTGCGGGGCAGGGCGGTGGCGCACATGAGTCGCGAGTAGGGGTTGCTGTCGATCACCTTGTCGCTGATGTGAGTCACCTTCTCGCGCGGGTTGGAGTCCGACATGTTGTGATTTGGCCTGACCTCGCAGCTTTGACCACCTTCAACAATGTTCGAAGAGGGGGTCAAAAAACTCGCTGGCCGAAACGATGTTCGCTCTTGCCTCGGCATGCCTCGCGGCCGACGAGGCAGCGCGAGCGAATCTGCAGCGCGCTGCGCAGTCGCTGCAGCAGGCGCAGGAGCTCCAGATGCAGGGCGACATGCGCGGCGCCTCGAGCCACTACCGCTCCGCGCTCGAGCTCCACGCGCCGCTGCGCAGCCACTGGCAGGTGCTCACGAACTACGGGCTGACCATCCAGCCTGAGGCGCCTGAGGAGGCGGTCGCCGCCTTCCGCGAGGTCATCTCTCTCGCTCCGACCAACGCTGACGGCTTCTTCAACCTCGGCAACGCGCTCAGCGACGTGGATCGGTTGGAGGAGGCCGTTTCGGCCTTTGAGACTTCCGTCGAGCTGAACCCACAGGACGCCGACGCATACTACAGCCTTGGGAGCACGCGGCTGCGGCTCCCGGAGGAGGCAGCACATCCCGGGCTTCCCGCTCTCCAGGCCCTCCACCACGCCTGCGCCCTCGGCGCCGAAGACGGCAAGCACTGGCTGAGCCTCGGTGATGGCTTCGCCAAGGCACGCCGTTGGGATGAGGCGGCGCCCGCGTACCGTCGGGCGTGTGCGCTGCGTCCGACGCACGCGGACTCGTGGGCGAGCGCGGGTAATTGCGAGGAGGAGCTCGGCGACCAGACCGCCGCCGAATCCGCCTGGCGCAAATCGATCGCCCTCGATCCGCAGGGAGAGGTTGCAGTCGGCTCTTATCAAAACCTCGGCGCGTTGCTCCGCCGCTCGAACAGGATGAAGGAGAGTCGCGATGCGTACGCTTCTGCGTTGAGGCTGAAGCCGGAGAGTGCGGAGGCATATCTCGGTTTGGGCAAGTGCTCCACCGCCCCCGCCGGCGCCGATGCCACCCTCGATCCCGCGAGCCGACGCGCCTACCTCGTGCATCTCTCGTCGACGTACGGCGTTGCCGCGCGCTTGCAGCCGACCAACGCGGGCGCGTACAACGCGATGGGCGAGGGGCTGCTCATGTTCGGATTGCGTGAGCCGTGCGAAGAGCTCGGCGGGAAGAGTGCGCTAGACATGTACAAGGCCGCCCTCGACCTCTCGCCCGCGAATACGTGCGCGGCAACTCACGTTGCGTATGGGAGCCGTCAAGGCGTCGCGGCGCCGTCCGTGCTGCCCGGCAGTGTCTCGGGCGAGGCGGCGGCTGCCGAGGCTGCCGAGGCCGAAGCGCTCTGCGAGGGTGATCTCCTCTCCGCGGCGGGTGCCAATGGACTCGCCGCGACTGTGGCGCACTCCCTTGATGAGATCTCAGCAGACGCGAGTGCACCGGGTGGGGCGGAGCGTGCGGCAGAGATCTGGCGGCGCAACGGCGTTGTGGTCTTCCCTTCGCTCCTCACGGGCGAGGAGCTGGCAGGGCTACGCGAGCATGTCTTGGCCGCTGCTGCGAATGAGAGCGCCACAGACTACACGGCGGTGACGCGCAACTCGCGACACCGCGTCCACAAGGCGCTTCCTGTGGGCGCGGCGGCGGCCGCAATCAAAGCGCTTGCAGCCTCGCTCGCGCCGATGCTGCACTCAGCGTTGGGCGGTGGCGGCGAGCTCTCGCTCCTCGAGTCGGGTTTCATGGTCACTTCGCCAGGGGCAGAGGGGCAGCAGATGCATCGAGACGTCGCCCCAGCCGTATGCTCGCGATCTTCGGTGACAGTCTCGATTCAGGTGTCACTGGTTGATACTGCAGCCGAGCAAGGGGCGCTCGAGGTCATCCCGGGCTCACACGTGTACGACGCATCCGTCTCGGAGCAGGATCGTATGAGTGGCAAGAGCGGGCTCACGCCACTACGGGTCGCAGTGCCTCAAGGGACTGTCACTGTCTACGCGCTTCATACGATGCACCGAGGCACCGCGAACACGCACACCGAGAAGCGACCCTTCTTCTTTTTCACCCTCATGGGGGACGGCCATGCACCGCCTGGCTTGGCGTATACCATCGACATGGAAGACATTGGACAGTGGCGCCTCCGAGGCAAGGAGCTGGTCAGAGCGGAGTCGTAGCTCAGCAGTCACAACCACGACGTCTCAGGTAATTCTTATCCGTATGCGTTATGGTCAATGCCTGGTCTCAATTTCAATTTAATTTATCATAAATCAAAAATCATTAATATATAAATATTTACTCAGAATGACAATTGCAATATAATACAGATCACTTGAATGACCAAGATTTGCTGCACATCTGAGCGCGGGAATGTGCGCGCATAACGCGCGTAGCTTGTGCAGCTACAAGAAGGTGTCCTCAAAGCCACCCTTGAGATCCTGCACCGTAGTGATACGTCGGACGATGTTATCGAACTCGAGGAATGCGAGGCGTGCCTCCTTGCCGAGCTGGGGCTTGACACGCTTATACACCTGGTCGAGATCCTGCTTGCGGATCCCCTGCGGGATCTCCATCCCGTTCTCCTTGACTAGCTTGGTAAGCGCCTTGATGGCGGCGATCGCCTCAGCGTCGTTGGACATGTACTCGAGATTGGAGAGCTCCTTGCGCCAGGCCTTTTTGTAGGCCTTCTGCTTGGCCTGGTACGCAGCCCGTTTCTGCTCGTCCGCGCCGAAGCCCTTCATGGGCTCATCCAGCTCGGCAAGCGTGTCTGCGAAGGCAGCGGCCGGTAGCGCCAACGCTGCCGCCGCACCGAAGACCTGAAGCACGCTGCGGCGCTCAAGCGAGGCGGTGGGCACGCCGGCGCTCGCGCGTCCGCCCTGCGACACCTGCGGGAGCTGCAGAGAGGCTGCAGGCGCCACCAACAGCGCCAATACGGAGGCCTTGAGCATCTCGCAATCTGCAATTTCTGTATTTCTCGTCGGGGGTCTGTGGTAAAAGTCTGAATTAGGACCTCACTAACTTCGCCCCTGATATCGCCATGGCTGACGCGCCAGAGACGTCCTCCGCGGCGGTCTCTCCAGTGGCCGAGGTCGGGAGCGCCGATGCGGCCAAGAAGCAGTCGTGGGCACTACCCAGGGAGTTGCCCAAGCTCCCCGGCCTCCCTGAGATGCCCGAGCTCCCCGAGCTGCCAAAACTACCAAAGCTCGAGATGCCGACGCCGCCATCGACGGTGCTAGCGCAGCAGCTCGCCAAGGACTGGGGATGGCTTCTGCAGCTGGAGCTCCCTTTCTTCGACGACGGTCAACTCCACACATTTGTCAGCACCAAGCGTCGCACCGTCTCCAGCGTGATGGAATCGATCGACTCATCGATCCAACGGGCGTCTTCCACACTTGAGTGGATGCAGGAGCCCTCTCCTTTGATTGGAAGGTGGTGGGCAAGGACGCTCGAGTGGCGTCGGAAGAGCCCAGCACTCGTCGTCGCCGCCATCACCGCCGCATCAGTCGCTCCAGGCATCGTACTCAGATCTCCTCGTATCGTCTTCCGCAACTCTGTCATTGGCGCTGCCCTGAGCTCCGTGCTCTTCTACCCTGAATTCGTGATGCGAACAGCTCCATTTGTGGCCGAAAAAGCATCGCAGCTCGAATCACGCGCGCAGCGAGCAGCACACCGTGAACGGTGATGATCAATTATATGTGTAGTACAATTATTCACAATTCGAATTCTACAGTTTCAAGTTTGAGTTTCACTTACAGCAAGAAAAAGCAAAACGTAAGCATTCGTGCATATATAGGAACCTCAACCTACCCCGGTAATATAGATAATATAAAATATTTTATTATATGGCTTTTTTCCTTATGACGGTTATTACTCTGAGACTGACCGCACTGGCGCTGTACAGAAAACCATCTACTATTGTCAACGCCCCCCCCCCA
>MDSY01088062.1_pt1 | contig 12966 bp, 12 predicted proteins | sample 811131 | NCBI WGS metagenome assembly MDSY01 (sample SAMN05326643, study PRJNA326480) | marine metagenome | isolation source: seawater | place: Atlantic Ocean: South West | collected 2010
GGATTTTAAAGCATCATTTACGGAGTATGACTATAAATTTCACAAAGTAACTGTTAATGCTGAAAAGAATGATGTTTTCGACAAATTAGGGGATGTTATTATTTCTTCAGTGGTTAATAACAACTATTTTAATAGAATAAAAACAATAACAAATGAAAGTTTAAACAGAACCGATTCTTTATATCGTCAAAACTTAATCCAAGTTGACTCGTTAAGGAACGTGTATATGAAAGTGATGATTGAAGAGTCGAAGAAACAAACTTCAGGAACAAGTATTGATTTAGGAGGACAAAAAAGCAAAACAAAAGAAATTGACTTGTTTGCGACCAATAGAAAAATAAATCAAGATTTAGAACAAATAGCGATAAGAAAATCTACTGAGTATGATGTGATTAATGTTATTTCAAATTTTCAACCTATAGGAACCGAGGTAAAAGGTGTAACAAAAAATTATATTTTTTTATTAGCGAGTCTAGGAGGAGCATTGATGATTTTTTGGTTGCTTTTAAGACAACTAAACACCTATTTGGAAAATTATAAACAGTAATAATGCAAGTAGTTCTTATCACTGGTGGAGCGGGTTTTATAGGGTCTAATTTTATACCCTATTTTTTAGAAAACAACAAATCACATAAGGTGGTGAATTTAGATTTACTGACGTATGCAGGTGATCTTTCTAATGTATCTGAAATTCAAGAGAATTCAAGACATACTTTTATTCATGGAGATATTTGTGATAAAAAATTAGTCGAAAATCTTTTTAATAAGTATCAATTTTCTTCCGTTATCCATTTTGCAGCAGAGTCTCACGTAGACAACTCTATTACAAATCCAGATACTTTTGTGAAAACAAATGTTTTGGGGACCTTTAATTTATTAGATACAGCCAAAAATTATTGGATGGAATCTCCAAAGATGTATAAAAAAGGGTTTGAAAATTGTAGATTTCATCATATTTCTACAGACGAAGTATACGGAACTTTGGGAGAAACGGGATTGTTTACTGAAGAGACACCCTATGCACCAAACAGTCCTTACAGTGCGTCAAAAGCTTCTTCAGATTTTATGGTACGGAGTTATTTTCATACTTATGGAATGAATGTTGTTACCACCAATTGCTCTAATAATTATGGGGAAAAACAACACGATGAAAAGTTGATTCCGACCATCATTAGAAAGGCAGTTTCTGGTGAGAAAATTCCAATTTATGGTGATGGTAAAAACATTAGAGATTGGTTGTATGTTTTAGATCATTGTAAAGGAATTGAGTTGGTCTTTAAATCTGGAAAATTTGGAGAAACTTATAACATTGGAGGTAAAAATGAGCGGGATAATTTATATATAGCCCATACTATTTGTGCTATTTTAGATGAAATAATTCCAAAAACCACCTCTTACAAAGAGCAAATTCACTTTGTAAAAGACAGACCAGGGCACGATTATAGGTATGCAATAGACGCAACGAAGTTAGAAAAGGAATTAGGATGGAGAGCTGCTGAGAATTTTGAATCAGGTATTCGTAAAACCATTCAATGGTATTTAAGTAAATACATATAATATGAAGGGAATAGTATTAGCAGGAGGTTCAGGGACAAGGTTACACCCATTAACATTAGCGGTTAGCAAACAGTTGATGCCAGTGTATGACAAACCGATGATTTATTATCCGATATCAGTATTAATCCTAGCTGGAATCAGAGAAATATTAATTATTTCTACGCCCCAAGATCTTCCTTTATTTAAAAGACTATTGGGTGATGGAAAGAAATATGGATGCGATTTTGAATATGCTGTTCAAGAACATCCCAATGGATTGGCAGAAGCCTTTATTCTTGGAGAAAGCTTCATAGGAAAAGATAGTGTTGCTTTAATACTTGGAGATAATATTTTTTACGGATCTGGATTGCCAAAATTACTAAAAGCAAATACAAATCCTACAGGAGGAATTGTATATGCCTATCATGTAAACGATCCAGAACGCTATGGTGTTGTTGAGTTTGACGACAACTACAATGCAATTTCTATTGAAGAAAAACCAACAAACCCAAAATCAAATTATGCCGTTCCAGGAATTTATTTTTATGATAATGAGGTTGTTGCAATTGCCAAAAACATCAAACCAAGTAAAAGAGGCGAACTAGAAATTACAGAAGTTAATAATGTGTATTTAAAAAAGAAAAAATTGTCTGTAGAAGTTTTAGACAGAGGAACTGCCTGGTTAGATACTGGGACTTTTAATTCTTTGATGCAAGCAGGTCAGTTTGTTCAAGCCATCGAAGAGCGACAAGGCTTGAAAATAGGTTCTATAGAAGAGGCGGCTTATCGAAGTGGCTTTATTACAAAAGAACAAGTATATAAATTAGCGGCTCCTTTATTAAAAAGTGGTTACGGAGAAAATTTAATGAAGTTATAATGAAGGTTACAGAAACGCATTTAAAAGGGTGTTTTATCATAGAACCCCAAGTTTTTGTTGATGAAAGAGGCTATTTTTTTGAAAGTTTTCACAAAGAGAAATTCCAACAATTAACAAATATTGAAGTCGATTTTTTGCAAGATAATGAAGCCTTTTCTAATAGAGGAGTTGTTAGAGGACTGCATTTTCAAAAAGGACAGTATGCCCAAGCAAAATTGATCAGAGTTGTAAAAGGAAAGGTTCTAGATATTGCTGTAGACTTAAGATCAGGGTCAAAAACATTTGGAAAGTATTTCTCAATTATCTTATCAGAAGAAAACAAAAAACAACTTTTTATTCCCAGAGGATTTGCTCATGGGTATGCAGTTTTAGAGGATAACACCCTGTTTTCTTACAAATGTGATAATTATTACAATAAAGAGTCGGAGTGTGGAGTTATTTATAATGATAAGGATCTACAGATAGATTGGATGTTAGAGGAGAATGAAATACAACTTTCAGAAAAGGATATTAAATTGACTAATTTTAAAACAATATTTGAGAGGTTTAAAATATGATTTTTAAAAATATATTAGATTTTTTCAACCAGAAATCAATCAGAAGTCGAAACTTTCTCATAAATACCTCTTACAATATTTTTTTTGTTGGTGCTAAATTAGGGATAAGTCTTTTGTTAATTCCTCTAATTTTGGAAACAATTGATAGAGAGAGGTTTGGAATATGGCAGACAATACTCTCTTTTGTTGCTTTTATGGGTGTTTTAAAGTTTGGAAATCACCATAATTTAAGAAATTTAATTACTAAACTTATTGCTCAATCATTCACGACAGAGCTTAATAAATTAATTGGAGCAACCTACATTAAACTAATAAAAATAAGTGTTATAATATTGATCTTATTAATTCCCCTCATTTACTTTTTTTTTATTCCAGAAACTTTTTTTTTAGATTCAAAAATTTCTTCTAACGAGACGTTATACAGTGTTTTAATTTTTGTTTCATTTACATTGTTAAACAATGTACTTAGTTTAACTGATTCAATTGCTTATGGTTATCAGAAAAGCAGTTTAACCAATCTATTTCAGTTAATTTATTTCCTCCTTAGTTATTTATCAATATTATTTTTAAGGATATATTATCAGTTAAATTTAATCGATATTTCAATTATTTTTGGGGTCATTCAAACCTTCACCTATGGCTTATTCATTATATATCAAAGAATTAAATTTAATCTAAGAATTAAATTAAATTCCAATTATTCCCTAAAAGATACTCGAAAAACTTCTTTTTCTTTTTTTATGGCTCACCTTTTAAGTCTTATCTTCTTATCTATGGATAATTTTATTATCTCATCAATGATTGGAGCTGAAGAAACGGCAAGTTATTCAATCGTCAATAAATTATTTTTTGCATTAATTACTGTATTTTCAATTTTACTAATTCACTTTTGGAATAGCGTTACAGATGCATATGAAAAAAAAGAATTCAAATGGATATCAAAAATATTAAATGCTCTGTATTTAATTGCTTTTTTTATTTTTTTAGGCGGTCTTATAATATCTTTTTTACAACGAGAAATAATAAACTTTTGGTTGGGAGATGAAGCGATTATTTTTAATTATATAACTTTTTATTTATTTTCAGTGTACACTTTTTTTCATTGTATAAATGCTATTTTTGTGTATTTGCAAAATGGACTAGGAACATTAAAAATTCAGATTTATACCTCAATAGTTATTATAATATTATATGTTTTAGCTTGTTTTATTATAGATATAAATAAGTATGGTTACGATAGTATCATTATTATAAAAATTGTTGCGATGGGCTTATCAATGGTCTCAAATTCATTTATTCTCAAAAAAGTAAAAGCGCATTATTTATTAAATTTATTTACCAGTAGGCTACAATCAAATAAGGATTAATAATATTAAGTACTAATGTCAAATTTCAAAAAAATAGACGTTCCTAAAGTTACTGTAATTACAGTTTCTTACAATAGTGAACACTTTATAATACGAACTATAGAGTCAATATTAAATCAAAAATTTAATGATTTTGAGTACATACTTATTGATGGAAACTCAAATGACCAAACTGTTGAAATTATTAAATCTTATGCGGCTAAATTTAAAGAAAAAAATATTTCATATACATGGATTTCTGAATCGGATGAGGGTATTTATGATGCAATGAATAAAGGAATTTTAATGGCTAAAGGGCAATGGTGTAATTTTATGAATACAGGAGATTCTTTTGTTTCAAATGAAACATTACAGGAGATTTTTTCTACTGCAGAAGATTACAATAACATTGCGTTATTATATGGGTACAAAATAGTTGAAAATAAACAGATAGAATCATTACCTTTAAAAGTATTAACTTATGGAATGATCATGGGAAATCACCAGTCTATGTTTTTTAATAAACATATTTTAAAACAAGAGTTAATTTATGACTTAAGATATCCGATTTATGGAGATTATGAGTTAGTGAATAAGATTTTTTTAAATTTTGGAAAATTAAAGTTTCATAAAATAAACGTATCAATTGCAAATTACTTAGGAGGAGGAGTCTCTTCTATACCAAGTTTTCAAAAAAGGAAAGATAAGTTTTTAATACTTTTAAGACATTATGGAATTATTGGTTTAGTAAGAGGGATTTATTATTCAATAAAGGAAAAGTTGAAATGATAGCATCAATTTTTATAGGGTTAACTATACTATATATTTGTTGGGTAAAACCAATGGCAGGCATTGCGATATTGGTTCAAATAAACCTTATTCGAGCTGTTTTTTCGCTTGACTACAATAATCTTAATTTTAGAAATTTTAACGAACCTGATGCTTTTCTTGGAGCTATAATTCCAATACTAGGTTTAATTACTGTTTTTCTAAAATTAAATAGTATACATAAAAAAATTAAATTTAAATTAAGCTTCATAGATATCTTTTTCCTTTTAGCAATCTTTACGCTTATATTTTCAACAATTTTTAGTTCAGATGTAATAGAATCTATTGTCTACACAGGCAAATTTATATTCCTAGCTTTTAGTTATTATTTTATAAGCAAAACTGTATTATTAAATACAAAATATCCAGATAAACAAATCATTATTTTTTTAAAAACAACCCTACTACTAGGAATAATCTTAGGAATAATAAGCTTACTTCTTTTGATTTTTCATGGGAGTGCCGTTGATAGATTAACAATACCTGGTGTTCATCCAATACCCTATAGTCAATTAATTGGTTTTTCAATTTTGGTTATTTTTTCTTCTTTAATGATTGATAAAAAACTTTTTTCTATTGAGTTAGGGAGTCAATTTACAAGAGGTTTTCTTTTGGTTTTTTTGTTAATATTATTATTTGCATCCAATACAAAAGGGATTTTATTAAGTGTTTTTTTAGCAATGGTAATTATGCTTTATTTAAAAGGATTTAGAATCAATAAAAAGTTATTATTACTAGTCGGGTTTATTATTATTCCTCTTATTTTTTATGTCATTTCTGTTATTGGTTATGAGAGCTTATTTGATAGATTATTGAAATCTCTTGAGAATGATTCTGTAAATCATAGAGTTCTTTCATATGTAGAAAGTTTTCAGATTTTTAGAGATTTTCCATTAACAGGATCAGGTCCTGGAGCCTATAGTGTATTCGGATTATTAGATTATCCTCACAATTTTTTTCTGGAAAATATGGCTCATTATGGGATTTTAGGAATTTTAATGAATAGTTATTTTATTTTTTTACTATTCATTATTTTTTGGATATCAAATAAAGCAAAAAGCAGAAATTTTATTTATTCATTATTATTTATTTTTATTATATACTTTTTTGTTGAAACGATGGTTAGTTTTACTTTATGGATGCACAAAGGATTATATGTAACTCTTGGTTTATTTTCAGGGTATTATTTCAATAAAATAAAAATGAATAAGAATCTAGATTAGAAATAATGAAAACTTCTAAGATTAATGTAAAATATGAATAAAAGTGTTCTTACAAATTTTGTTTTTTTAGGGATATTAATTTTCGGTTTATATCCTTTAATCCCTCATAAATATGAAGGCTTTAGTGTAATCTTATTGACAGTATCTTCGATTATTTTTTTAGTAACAAAAAGAAATAGCAACAGATATACAAAAACATTCTGGATTGTAAGTTCTTTATATGTAATATTGTTCGCAAGTTCAATGTGGTCATCTAATAAGATAGAAAGTTTTAATAAGATGGAAACAATGCTTAGTTTACTAATTTTTCCGATTATTTTTTATCTTTTTTTAGGAGAATTAGTTGCAGATTTTTCTAAAAGTCGAAAACTTTTTCTAAAATTATATTATGTAAGTAGTTTGTTATTTACGACTATTATTTTTTACGTATTTACTGTTTATAAAAACTCTAAATACCCTACATATGATTCAAATTTTTTCAGAAGTGCTCTTATAGAAAACAACTACTTGGGAGAACATTCAATCTATGTTTCTATTTTCATATCCATTGCGATAATTTTTGGTTTTTCATTTTTACATAAAGAGAGAAAATTTATTTGGAAAAACTTTTTAATACTATTATTCCAAGGTTATTTAATTATTTTATTAATTCTGTTAATGAGTAAAGGAGTTATATTGGCACTTATCATTACTCTTACTTTAAGTCTAATTCGACAAAAAAGAATCAAAAAAGTTCATATCATACTATTAATATCAGCGATAGGAGTATTTTTTATTTTAATTCCCGAAAAAAACAACCGGTTTAAAGAAATGATTAATTTAAATACCTATAGAGTGTTGGATGAAAATAATTCAACAAGTATTAGAATTATAATATATAAGTGCGCAGTGGAAACCATATTTAAACACCCATTATTTGGAGTTGGAATTGGGGATGTTCAAGAGTTATTGGACCAGTGTTATTTTCATGAAAAATCTAACTTTACAAAAGGAATGTATAATTCCCATAACCAGTATTTATATACATGGTTATCAGCAGGAATTATTGGTTTTTTAATTTTTATCATTTTATTAGGGTATTATTTTAAAAAAGCAATTCAATACAATGACAGCATAATGTTTTCAGTTTTAGTTTTATATTGTATAATTTTTTTATTTGAGAATGTTTTGAGTCGTCAATCAGGAGTAATCTTTTTCTCTTTTACGTTAAATTATTTTTTATGGGATAATTTTAATAGAAATAAAGTTCTAAATTATGATTAAAATTCTTGTAATATATCATTATTTTCCCCATTACAGATTACCGATATTGAAAGCGTTATCTAATCAGAAGGATAATGATTTACAATATACTTTTTTATCGGGACAGACTTCGGACGTGCCATTAAATATTTTGAAAAGAGAGGATCTTTCAGATATAGATTTTATTCCAGTAAAAAACAGGTGGTTTTTAGGTAAAATTTTATGGCAAACAAAAGTTTTAAGACATTCTATCTCATCAAATTATGATTGTATTATTTATTTAGGGAACCCTAACTTTATTTCAACTTGGGTGGGTGCACTGATCGCTAAGACAATAGGGAAGCCCACTTTATTCTGGACTCATGGTTTTTTGACGTCAAAAAAACTTAAGAATTGGATAAAAAAAATATTTTTTAGTATACCTAATGGTTTATTATTGTATGGTAACAAAGCCAGAAATAATTTAATCTTTCAGGGTTTTAAGAATGATAATTTATTTACTATTTATAATTCTTTGGATTATAACAAACAAATAAAAATTCGAGAAAAAATTAAAATTGAGCAAGTTTTTGAATTGAAAAAGAAGTTGTTTAAGAATTCAGATTTACCCATAATTATTTTTATAGGAAGATTAACTTATCAAAAAAAGTTAGATGATATAATAAAAATTTCTCAAAAATTACATGACAAGGAAATACCTGTTAATGTTCTATTTGTTGGGGATGGTTTTATGAAAAAGGAGTTAATGAAAAGTGTAACAAAGGCTTCTTTATCAAATTATGTTACATTTTTTGGGGAGTGTCTCGATGAGTTGCAGTTAGCTCATTTAATCACTTTATCCGATATTTGCTTAAGCCCAGGAGAAGTCGGATTAACAGCAATGCACAGTCTGGTATACGGAACTCCTGTTATTACCCACGATTGTGAGAAATTTCAAATGCCTGAATATGAGGCGGTAGTTGACGGAATTACTGGAGGGTTATTCGAGTACGGATCATTAGAATCATTGTTTCTGAAAGTTGAAGAATGGTTGCTGAAAGATAAATCTAAAGAAACTAAGGATAATTGCTATAAGATAATAGATGATTATTATAATCCTAATATTCAAGTTAAATTGATTAATAATGCGGTAAAAAAAATAATAAATGAAAAATAAGCTTAAAGTAATTTATAGATACATTAGGTCTGTTGTTAGAAATATCAATTATAAATTAAAGTACATAGATTATACTTTTGATATTCAAAGGCCGTTAAGTATTAGTAAAGATTTGAGAATGGGGAAGTATGGATTTATTGGGAAGGGTTCTTGGATATGTCCAAATGTTATTATGGGGAATTATGTTATTATTGCTCCTCAGTTAGCAATACTTGGTGGTGATCATAATTATAAAACACCTGGAATTCCTGTTATATTTAGTGGAAGATCAGAGGTAAAAAAGACAATTATTGAAGATGATGTTTGGATAGGTTATAGAGTTGTTATTAATTCAGGAGTAACTATAGGAAAAGGGTCTATTGTCGCTGCGGGTAGTGTTGTTGCAAAAAGCATTCCGCCATATTCAATTGTTGGGGGTAATCCTGCAACAGTTATTAAGTTAAGATTTTCTACTACTCAACAATTAATACATGAAAAAATGTTGTCGTACAAACCAGTTTTTTTTGGGGAGTATAATCAACCAAAGAAAATTTATTAATCATGCAAGATTTAAAAACCTTCAAATTACCAAAAAACTTTAGAGGTAGAAATGCTTTTATAGTCCAATTATGGTGGTTGGTTCAATCTATTTTATTTAGAACTTCACCCCAATTTTTGTATGGTTGGAGAAATTTCTTATTACGTTTATTTGGTGCTAAAATTGGAAAAAAAGTAATTATTAGACCCTCAGTTAAAATAACATATCCATGGAAATTAACTATTGGTGATTATAGCTGGATAGGCGATGATGTGGATTTATATACACTGGGAGATATTGAGATTGGAAATAACGTAGTAATATCACAAAGATCTTATCTTTGTACTGGTTCTCATGATTATTCAAAATATGATTTCCCTATCTATGCAAAAAAAATTAACATAAGAGATGAATGTTGGATTGCTACAGATGTCTTTATTGCTCCGGGGGTTACTATAGAAAGTGGCTCTGTTGTTGGGGCAAGAAGTAGTGTTTATAAAAATTTACCTTCCAATAAAATTTGTATTGGAAGTCCCGCAGAAATAATTAGAGATAGAATTTATCCTCAATAAATTATTTATTAGTTTTATTGTTTTATTTCCTCGATACTTCTCTTAAATAATAGTATTTTAGTTTTGAAATAAAATTAAAACTTGATTAAAAAGACCAATCTCAACTTTGAAGAAAAAAATTACGATAATAGGGATTAACTACTTTCCAGAGGATACAGCTATTGGTCTATATACTTCTCAACTTGCAGAATTTCTTCATAAAAATGATATTGAAGTTACTGTGGTAACTGGTTTTCCATATTATCCATCTTGGAGAATAAATAAAGAGTATGCTTCAAAGACAACTTTTTTTGAAGACAATATAAATGGAATTAAAGTTTTTCGATACAAGCAATATGTGCCAAAAAAACCAACATTTATTAAAAGAATTTTTCATTTAGTAGATTTTTCAATAGGAAGTTTTTTTAATATTTTAAAGGTAAAAAAAACAGATTTAGTTCTTTGCATTGTTCCATTTATAGGGTCTGTTTTTTTGGGAAAAATACTTTCAAGGATGAAGGGAGCAAAATTATGGATACATATTCAAGATTTTGAGTTTGATGCAGTAACCGACTCTAATCTGATTGATGAAAAAAGCGATAAAAATTTTATTTTTAAAATTTTATTTTATTTTGAAAGTAAACTTTTTAATTCCGCAGATTTATTAAGCACAATTAGTACCTCTATGGTTAAAAAGTTGACAGGGAAAACAAAAATTGCAATAGAAAAAAAACTTTTACCAAATTGGGTAGATCCAAATTTTATTCTTCCAAAAGAACATAAGAAACACTCCTATTTAAAATCTGAAAAATTTAAAATACTATATTCTGGTAATATTGGAGAGAAACAAGACTGGGATTTTTTTATAAAATTTGCTAAAGAATTAGAGAAAGAAAAAGATGTTCAAATCATTGTAGTAGGAAATGGAAGTAAGCGTTATTGGTTAGAAGAAAAATTATTAGATTTAGAGAATATTTGGTTTTACAACCCTGTTGCTTATTCTGAATTATCGGATTTGTTATGTAGTGCAGATTTACATATATTGTTTCAAAAAGTAAATGTGATTGATACTGTAATGCCGTCAAAGATTTTAGCTATGATGGCTAGTGAGAAACCATCACTAATCACAGGAAGTTTTGAGTCAGAGGTTGCAAGGGTTCTGAATGAATCTAACGGAGGTAAGTTTTTTGAAACCAATAATACTCAAGACTTATTGCAATATGTATGTGAGTTAAAATCTGACAAAACATTAATAAATAAATATGGAATGAATGCTAGAAAATATATTGTAGAGGAATTCTCAAAAGATAAAATTTTAAATCAATTTATAAAAACATTTAGAAAGCTGTCAAAATAGTTGAAAACTAAAATCAAAAAATATTCGTATTTAATTAGACCATTAATAATATTATTTGATATAATTTTTATTAATCTTATTCTCTATCATTTTAGCCCCAATGAATCTTCAGGGTTAGAACTAAGCATCTATTGTTCTATTTTGTGGTTAACGATTTCCTATTTTACAAAGTTCTACAATGTATATAGATACACCCATATTCTAAGGATATTAAGTCTTTTAGGCGGACAGTTTTTTACTTTCGTACTTGCTTTTTTTGCATATTTTTCAATCTTCAAAGAAGGTGAAGTTATCAGTAAACAATCAAACATAATATATTTTATACTTCTAGTTATTTCAACAACTAAGTTTTTTTCCTTTTTTCTTTTGAAGATCTATAGGTCAAGCGGGAAAAATTTTAGGACTGTTATTGTAATTGGAGATAGTAAAACAGCACAAGATATTATTTCTGTATTTAATGATGAACAATACTTAGGGTATCGTTTTAGAGGCTATTTTTCTGATAATGAAAAATTATTAAAACAAAGTTCAGGTAATATAAAAGAAGGATTGATTTTTTCTAGAGAAAACAATATCGATGAAATTTATTGTGAAGTAAATTCAGTAGATCCTCCTCAACTCAAAGAAATCATAGACTTTTCAAATGAGAATAAAATTGAATTCAGACTAATTCCAGAAAATAAAGTGATTTACAGTAAAAATTTTACCAAAGAATATTTTGGTACAATTCCAATTTTAAAACCAAAAAAACTCCCTTTTGAAATGATTGAAACACATTTATTTAAAAGGTGTTTTGATATTGTTTTTTCGATATTAGTAATTACACTATTATTGTCTTGGTTGTTGCCTATTTTATGGTTAATTGTTAAATTAGATTCTAAGGGACCTTTTTTATTTAAACAAAAAAGAGATGGTATAAATGGAAATCAATTTTATTGTTTTAAAGTTAGATCTATGAAAGAAAATGCTGCTTCAGATAAAATTTCTGCAGTAGAAAATGATGAACGAATTACTAAAATTGGTCATTTTTTGAGAAAAACCAGTTTAGATGAACTCCCTCAGTTTTTTAATGTTTTAATGGGAGACATGAGTATTGTTGGTCCTAGGCCTCATATGAATATTCAAACTAAAAAGTATATTACAGAAATAGATAATTATTTAACAAGAAATTCTGTTAAACCAGGGATAACTGGTTTAGCACAAGTTTCGGGTTATAGAGGTGAAGTTAAAATAACATCTGACATTATAAATAGAGTACGGTTAGATATTTTTTATATTGAGAATTGGTCTTTTTTGTTAGACTTAAAAATTATATCACTAACAATTTTTCACATGTTTAAAGGACAAAAGAACGCATATTAAATAATGAAGAAAAATTTTGATATCACAACATCTATAGTTCTTTACAAGGAAGACTTAAACGAACTGTCTAGAACAATTGATTGTTTTTTAAAAACACGACTAAAAAAGAAGCTGTTCTTAATTGACAATACGCCAACTAAAGAATTTGAAGGGGTTTTTAATCAAAAAGAAATTGAATACATCCCTGTTGAAAAAAATATAGGATTTGGTCCTGGGCATAACCTTGTTTTAAGTAAAATTAAGAATCAATCTAATTATCATTTAATTTTAAATCCAGATGTCTTCTTTAACCCATTCGTTATTCCTAATTTAATAGCTAAATTAGATAGACATGAAGTTGTTTCTATGATTGCTCCAAAAGTTCTATTTCCCAATGGAGAATTTCAAAATTCGTGTAGAAGGTATCCAAAAATA
>MDSY01152753.1_pt1 | contig 12964 bp, 9 predicted proteins | sample 811131 | NCBI WGS metagenome assembly MDSY01 (sample SAMN05326643, study PRJNA326480) | marine metagenome | isolation source: seawater | place: Atlantic Ocean: South West | collected 2010
AGCGCCTGGAAATCCATACAAGCAGGCGCTAGTTTGATACAATTGTATTCTGGTTTGGTCTTCAAAGGTCCAGGAGTAACATCTTCTATTGTTAGAGGGCTGAAAAGTAGAGTTAAAGAATATGGATTCAGTGGAATAACAGAAGCGGTGGGAAACGCCCACAAGTAGTAGTAATGTTCTCTTTAATACCAGGTGGAAAAATGGCATTGAATCGTAATAATCGACTATTTGTTATCGGCGGTTCGATAATCGTGCTGGTAATTATGATGCTAGCTACAGTCGACCCGGAGACTCAATATTACATTGACAATGTCATGGATGATCCTGAAGATTACGCTGGCGATGTTCATGTTAGGGGAGAGGTCTTGGAAGGCTCAGTGGACGTTGAAAACTACACTTTCCTTTTAACCGGTGTTAACCATATGCTGTTGGTTGACTTTCATGGCGCAGCAGTACCAGATGGATTTAGTGAAGGAAAAACAATAGCCATCAAGGGAACATTGTCATCTTCCTCTGGGGAGTGGATCCTAGATGCTAAAGAGATTCAAACTGGGTGTCCATCAAAATATGAATCAGCAGAATAATGCCCCCGATTCTTTCAAATGCCAAATCTCCCCGGGTAGTACGGGCTAGGGGGGGTGTTGACGTACTCTATTTTTCACAAATCGTCGATAATGGTGACCTGAAGTCCGAGGGCGGCGTAAACGAAGCAATTGGATCCTGCTGGTTGACTACGACGCCTCGCCCCCAAGAGATGCAGGTTGTTGGAAGGGTCACCCGGAGGGGTCATCTAACCATCCTATGCCCGGGAACCAGGTCAGGCGCGGAAGCGAGCAGCCCGACCGGGGATGCTGGATGCCTTGGGGAAGCGGGGTTGAGAAGATCAGCATTTTATTCCGTTTGATGACGAACGTCCACCGAGGACATGCCCATCATGTGGGAATCTCCGCTAGGTTACCCATTTTACATATAATTCTGAAATGTTCGACGGATACAGGTTGAACTGAAAGTCGTTGACCTTTTTGGAGAAGAGGCATACCATCTAGATCTCCATTGCCCCTTAGTGCAGGCAACCCAATTGGCTCCAAATCACTAATTGGCTCTATGTCTACCATCATCCACCGTGGGTTGTCAGGACTGGCTTTTGGATCAAAATATTTTGACGAAACGTCTTGTGCAGTGAAATCAGGGTATGCTTCCCTGCAAACTCTGGCAACACCTGCCACATGCGGAGGCTTGCAGTTAGAGTGATAGAATAATACAAGGTCGCCTTCTTTCATTTGATCCCTCATTATATTCCTAGCTTGATAGTTTCTAACGCCATCCCAATGTGTTCTCTTGTCTTCTTTCAACTGTTCCCATGGATAGACATGAGGCTCACTCTTCATCAACCAGTATCCGGTCATGATACTCGGAGAATTAACTTGCAAATCAACATTTCACCATGCGTCCTCTGCCGAACCAAGAATAATCGCTGCGTCTATGGTATCAGCCTCGTCTCTTGCGATTGCCCTTCTGAGTCCAGCAGTTTTTACCATCGTGCTTACACCCCCAGTTAACCCCAAATTGGCCTTTATCATCGCAGTAAATATCGCAGGTAATAGAATTAAAGCGGAAATTGCTGCTACGAGAAGTAACAGTATGATTACTGTGATGAACGGCTTTATTGCCTCTATCGGTATCAAATAGGCGCAAGTTAGTCCCCCTGCAGTAACCGTGGTAGCCTCAAATAAACTGAGGCCGGTGCTTGCACAAGCGGTCTGAATAGCTTCTATGGTACCACCTTGTTCCTTGATACGGTTAGCAATATGTATCGAAAAATCAACTCCTACGCCCACTAGTATAGAACCAATCATTACTGTTATTAACGATAGATCAACATCTAAGCCATCCATGGCGAGCCATTGCATCATCACCGTGAAGCCAACTGGTAGTGTAGTAAGTAGTGCGTATCTTACATCTCTGAAAACAAGCGCCAACGTCACCACTGTAAACAGCAGTGCGAAGCCCAATGATTGCCATTGTGAGTTGACAATCAGATTGTTCACCTCTATAGTAATGGATGCAACGCCAATTAATGTACTGGAAGTCACCGCCCCGTCCATCTCCTCATCTGCATATCTATTGACTTCATCGACAGCCAATGTTGTACTCTGTACATCCATAAATGGCATGTCGATGTAAATCAGGCTCCTATCATAGCTCGGGGAAATGAATAGCTCCCGCATTTCTAATGTCATACTCTCATAAAAAACGTAGATTAAGAAATTTTGAGATTGAACACCTCCGGTGTCTTGCAAATCAAGATAATTTAACGCACTCCAGAATGAAAGGTTTCCAGTTTGTTCTCGGTCAAAAATAAGTTCCGCAACATCTTTTATCGGCCCAAAATCATCTGGTATCGCATCGTTAATGGGTGCTCCTGATACGTTCACCCCAACTCCGATCGCTTTCATCAAGAAAACAATAGAGACAGCTGTCGTGTTGTCCACGGAATTACACTTAGTTTCCAATTGTTCAATTCCTTTAAGATTAGAAAATGGATCTTTTTGAGCCCCGGCTTCTGGGATGGGATCTGGATCAGCATAAAGATCTGAGTCAATCAATAGAAACCCAGGTTGCCCTGCGTTAAATTCATCTGAATATATTCCCATTTTGTCAACAGCGTCTACTCCTGCGGGTGCCATTTTTAGTAGGTCGATATTTTCCTCAACATTAGGACGATTATAACCGGCTGACATTACCATTGCCATCATGAAAATAACAAGTGTTACCCTGGTCCATTTTATTGGTACACCAACCGCTCCTTGGAAAACTTTAGGAGGGGGATGAGACGGTTTCTTCAGGTCAAGCATCATTGTTAGATTGGGGACCATTAACATAGTCATTAGGTAGACAACAACTATTCCTCCTGAAAGAGCGTACCCAATGGTCTGTATCGGTTTCATTGGTACGAATACCAAAGAAATAAACCCAATTATTGTCGTCAATGCCGAAAGCAGAACTGCTCTACCTGTAGAGCTGATCGCCTCAGACATCTTTTCCCTTGGAGAGCCCTTCGCCTCGGCATACCTGTTTGTTATGTGAAGTCCGTATGACACTCCAAGTGCTAGTACTATAGGTCCGACAATAATAACTGTCATTGTTACCTCATAGTCAGTGTATCCAATGAAACCTAGTGTTATCCAGACAGAGCATAGAGTAGGCAACCCCGAGATAATCAGGGTCTTGACTCCCTGGACCCATCTGATTCTACCTGTTTGTAACAGATCACAGTGGAACAAAAACAGTCCGAATGCGACAATCACTACTCCAACCGGGAAAACTTCCCAGAATAGTTGAAATGACTTCTCAGTAATGGCATTAGTCAGTGGAACGGGTCCTGTAAGAGTCATTTTCAAACCAAGTTCAGTACCGTCGCAGTATTCATCAGCATTGTCGGCTTCTGGGTCTACCTCATTCCCGTTATCATCCAAACATATCCAGTTATTTTCAGAGGAAATTTTGTCTATCGTACCCTGCGTATTTTCTATTATTTCTGATATCGTAATGTCATCTATGCCATCGTTATCTCTATCCAAATCACTTGATATCCCTATGATTATGACCGCTCTGTTCCAATATCCAGCTGTTTCATTCTGATTCTTTCCAACATCTCTAACTAATTTATCAAGGGCATTTTGAGGCATTTCCCCGAGTATTTGGTCTACCCTCTCTTGCTCGTCCGGTATAGAATAATCCCCAATAATATTAGATTGCTCATCAACTAATTCGTTTACCTGTTGTGAAAACTCATCGCTTCCCGTGCCTTCAGCTAGTCCAGAAAAAAAGGCTTTGACCACTCTTCCACCGCTGGAATTTACCTCTTTGATTACTGTTGAAACTGAAAGAACGTAGATTACGTAATCCTCCTCCCCTCTGTCGTCTCTCACTGTATTCAACGCGCTCTCGACCAGGTCAATTTGTTTCAAAATGGGTAATTGATCAACACCCTGCCTATCGGACTCTACATAAATAACCATCACATTAGTAGTCCAATTTTGTTCAACATCCTCGATGTCCTTCTGGACATCCGATCCTTGAGGGAGGTATACAGCCATGTCTCCATTAACATTCAATGCCCCTTCCTCATCACAAAAATCATACTCGAACCCATCTCTACAATCTAAAATTCCGGAATGCCTTCCAAGAAGGGCAGTCACTGTAAGGCACAGTATCACAGTAACCACTGGTACCTTCGTTATCAGGTCACTAATCGAGGAATCTAGCATCGCCCTCTTAATTATAACAGGTGATCGTCGTACAGTTTTACCTACAATTTCGGCGTCTACCTCTGAAATTTTCTTTCCTGTGTCTACAATCTTTGACTTGACTATATTTGTAGATTCCGTGATAACCCTCACAGGGTTAAACCGAGAACCTTCTTCAGGGGCATCCATGTTAACGTATGTATGGGATAACAGGCAGGACTTCAACCCCTCGTTGATTGGATTTACAATATATGGATTAGCAGAGCTCAATGAAATGCGGCAACAGTGAATAATGAGCATTCTACGGGATGGACGGGGAGAGGCAATGGGAGCACCTAAAATCACTGATAAGAGGTGGACTATTGACCTCGAAAAAAGAATACAAGAATCTCATTACAGTGACAACCCAAGCAGATACAGCTTTGATCCCAACAGCGATAAGGAGCTATTTGTTATCGATACTCCTCCTCCATATCCCAGTGGTACTTGGCATATTGGAGCTGTCGCGCAATACAGTATGATAGATGTGATCGCTAGGAGTCAGAGATTAATCGGAAAGGAAGTTCTATTTCCATGGGGAGTAGATAGGAATGGAATCAATATTGAATTTACTGTAGAAAAGAAAACCGGAAAGAAAATGCGGACTTATGACAGGGGAGAATTCTTGGATTTATGCAAGGAGACCATTGAGCTTTATACACAGTCAATGAGGAGGACGGCAAAACGTGTAGGACTTTCTTGTGACTATGATAATGAATATTTGACAGACTCTCCGAATTATCGATCAGTGACCCAATCTATTTTTATCGATTTATTCAAAAAAGGAGATATTATCGAAGATCTCAGGCCAAATATTTACGATCCTATCGAAGGTACAACCATCGCAGATGCAGAAGTGCAGAGAATATCCAGAGAGACACTACTGTGTGACGTTATATGGGAAACTCTTGATGGTACCGAGATTTTGATTTCAACAACACGCCCAGAGCTAATTTGCGCTTGTGGAGTCGTTATGGTTCATCCGGATGATGAAAGATACAAAGACCTGATAGGGAAGAGAGTCAAATTGCCCTTGCCCGTAACTGGCAGACCAGAAAGTGTGGAAATTCAAACTCATCCGTCTGTAAAAGCTGATTTTGGCAGCGGTGTATTGATGGTTTGTTCATTTGGAGACCAAAACGACGTCTCTGTATTTAGAGAACTAGGGTTGAAGCCTTTCCAAGCCATTGATTTGGAAGGAAAGATGACCAAGGTCTCCGGGCCGTTGCATGGCCTCAACGTATTGGATGCAAGGAAACTTGCAATATCTATACTTGAGGATAGTGGAAAATTATCCTCAAAAGAAAATAGGTTACAGGATATTCCCGTGAGCGAGAGAGGTTCAAATCCTGTGGAAATAATTTTACTAAAGGAATGGTATGTTAAACAAACACATGTTATTGATCGTCTATTCGAACTATCCTCAAACTGCAACTTTATTCCCGAAAGGAATAGGCAATTTCTGCATGACTGGATGGATGGTATCTCTATAGATTGGCCAATAAGTAGGAGACGATGGTATCATACAGAAGTCCCAATTTGGTATTCCGAAGACTCGACAAAAGTGATAGTTCCCCCAAGAGGAACATATGTCCAACCTTGGAGAGACATGCCTCCCACTGGGTCCGAGGTCTTGGACAGGGAAACACGGGAATTTGTTGCATTTTACGACGACATAGCAGAATCATTAGGGAAAATTGTTGGAGAGAAAAAGGTATTTGATACTTGGATGGACTCTTCTAATTCTAACCTGTTCGTGAGTGGTTACCTAAATAATACAAAAATGTTCGAAAGGGCATTTCCTACAGCATTGAGGCCACAGGGCAAGGAAATTGTCAGAACCTGGCTATACTACACTATGCTGAAGAGTGCCTTGTTGTTAGACAAGCCTGCATTCAACAATATATGGATAGATGGCCTAGGAATGGATCCGTGGGGAAGAAAAATGTCGAAATCACTGGGTAATGGCATTGATGCCGATTCCGTATTAGAGTGTGGTGCTGGGGGGCGAACGGGATCCTGGAAAATCCGAGGACCTGAGGGGAAGCAAGTCAGCCTTAAGGCGAATAAAATAGGAAGCGAGTGCTTCAGACTGTGGAAAGCTTGCGAAGCACAAGTTGGAGACGATTTTCATATTAACCCTGAGGAAATTGAGTCAAAATATTTCGGAATACTTACCAAGATATTCAATGTCGCTAGATTTGCGAGCCAATTCGATGTGCCAGATGATTTAGACAACTTACCTGATAATTTGTCCAATGAAGATAGGTGGATTCTTTGTGTTTTTGACAAAATGATGGGCGATGTTCACAATTTTTGGAGTGAGATGGATATATACAATGCAACTCAAACAATCAAGGCCTTTGCTACAGGAGTTTTTCCAGGACATTGGTTAGAGATGTCCAAATCAAGACTTTACGATGGCGATCATGGTGCCACTTGGACCATCCACAGGATAGTCAGAGACCTACTCATATCATTCTCCCCAGTCTGCCCCTTTTTCACAGACTATCTATCCACTATACTATATGGCGACAGTGCCGTGGACGCGACATCCTTTCCTCTGCAAGTCATATCTAGTGAGATTGACACTGATGCCTATTTACAATTGACAGATTTACTGATCGATTTTAATTCATCTACTTGGAAGATAAAGAAAGAACAAGGACTCTCATTAAAGTCCGAAATTCATGGCATTAGGATACCGTCTGAGCTAGGTCATTTTGAGGACGCTCTTATTTCGATGCACAATCTGATCGAATGATTAGTTCAAACATGATTTTGGAGTTTCACCATAGGAAAATTGGCTTACAATGGAAACAATTTCCTCGCCAATCCTACTCTGAGCTTCATATGTGGAGGCTCCTATGTGGGGTGTGGCTTGGAAATTGTCGAGGCTCAATAGATCGTTAGATATCACGGGTTCTACTTCGAAAACATCCAATGAAGCTGTAGACAAATACCCATTAACGAGACAGTCTCGTAATTCATCCTCATCAATAATTCCCCCTCTAGCACAATTGACTATGTGGTTCCCACATGCTATCCCGTCAGCGCCTATCTTGGGCATCAACTTTATCAATCTTGAATTTACTAAGTGCCGGGTCTCCTCTGATAGGTAGCAATGAATAGATACGTGTGTACAATTAGAAAATAAATCTTCGACTTTGTCGTGATATACGCACTCATCACTATGATCTGTCAAATAGGGATCGAAAACATGGATAATCATACCCATACTTCTTGCAATATCAGCTACTCCTCTTGCTATCCTACCATAACCGAGAAGACCGAGATTTTTACCCCTGAGCTCTGATCCCCTGAGCTCTTTCTTTGCCCACAATCCTTTTTTCATCATTCTGTCTGCTTTTATCATTAGTCTGTTGCTTGAGATAAGGTGTCCTATTGTCATCTCTACGACGGCGTTAGTCGAGGAACCGGGGGTATTGCAAACTAGGATCGATTTCTCATCAGCTTTTGTCAGATCGATATTATCCACACCGACCCCAGCTCTAATGATCATCGACAGCGATGAGTTTTGACCAGTATTAGCTTCAATTACATCCATTGTAATCTTAGTAGCACTTCTAATGACAATTATATCAAACTCCGAAATACAGCCTCCCATCAACTCCTCCTTGGAATAATGCCTCTCTTCGACATGATGACCTAATTCTTCAAGCTCCAACTTAGCTTTGGCGTCAATGCCGTCCGTAACTGCTATTCTCACAAGAATCCGAGTATGCATAATTCAATGAAGTTTGCCAAAAGTAGTATTGATATCACCCCCCCTCCTCGCGCTAGTTGATAACATGACATTTCAACTACCTGAGCTATCATATGATTACGATGCCCTTGAGCCCCATATTGATACACTAACGATGGAAATTCACCATAGTAAGCACCATGCGGGGTATACCTCCAAACTAAATAATGCAATATCGGGTACTGAAATGGAGGGAAAATCAATTGAAGACCTGCTTGTCAATCATAATGACAACCCTGCCGTGCGGAACAATGGAGGTGGATATTGGAATCACAAATTTTTCTGGGGCCTCATGTGTCCAGGTGGTAATGGGTCACCAGATTCTAATTTGCTAAGAGCGATAGAAACTGCTTTCGGATCTGTTGACAACATGAAATCAGAATTTACCCAAGCAGCGATGACTAGGTTTGGAAGTGGCTGGGCATGGCTCTGTGTCGACAACGGTGGAGGGCTTAGCATTAGCTCTACAGCTAATCAGGATAACCCAATTATGGATAATTCAGGGACCCCAATACTCGCGATAGATGTTTGGGAACACGCGTATTACAAGAAATACGGGCCAGGAAGAGGAGATTACATTAATGCATGGTGGAACGTAATTGACTGGTCAGCTGTAAATTCCCTTTACAATTCTGCTGTGGAATAACACCCAATTCAGACATATTCATTATCAGTATGACCGGTTTGTTCTAAGGTGGTGATTAACACCAAGCACTGTGAGTGATCCTATGGACGGGCTAGCCACGGGATTGTTGATCCTCTTACTACCTGTAATACTGACCCTTCCCCTTAGGTTCGGGTGGAAGTGGTGGGTTGGGATGGAACCCGAACATGAACATTATCGAGAGAAAGTTAGGAGGGTTTTAGATTCCGGGATACCAATTAAGAGGTACAGAACGGAACTTGACTCTGAGGCACGTAGACTTCTGATCGACAAAGAAAGACAATCACGAATCGAATCAGATCTACTTAGGCCGTTAGGTCCTCAACATTTCTTGCTCCTACCGGCACTAATTTTCTCACCGCTTTTAGGAATATTCGCGTTCTTCGTGACGATAATTCTACTACCCATGTTCAGACCAATTGAATGGATTTTAATAGACAAAGGACTGCTTTCATACACTGCAAATGTCATACGAAAAGTAACAAGGTGGGAAATTATTGGTATACCTCGATTGGATGATGGTACCGGCACACTAGACCGTGTCCTGGATTCTACACATAGAATGCCGATTACAGTATTTCTCGGTATTTTCGCGTATCTTATTGTATTGTATCTCCCTCTCGAGCCAAGACAGGTTTTGGTACTCAGTGCGGTTTTCTACATATTCCTGGTTTCCTTTATTTCCGTTATTAGAGCTGCAACAATGACGTCTTTAGTTTTCGCTGATCCAACTAAGAGGAGGCTTATACCCATGCACTCCTTGGTGGATGACGCCCTTGGGCCATCTGTAGGAATCGGACTAATCTTCTTACTATCGCGGCAGTTAATTTATGGAAGTCAACTTAGGTCCGGAGATTTGCTAGGCGATCCAATAATATTCTCAATATCAGTGATATTGGTACTATACACTGCCACCATCATTGGTGTGGCTGTAGAATTTGCATTCTTTGAGTCCCGCAGTGATAGAATTAAGTCCCTATTCCAGCTTCAAATCGTGGAGAGACATGACCCTATGGTCTATCTGTTTACTAGACATTTGGGGACATTGCGTATATCACCTCTGATGACTATGAGGGAATGGATAGATAATAATGAGGAAATCTCGATGATTGACCCCAAAGTGATATCAGAGTGATTATTCGCTTTCTTCAATTCTTTGTTTCGCTAATTCACGCATATCTTCGTGATGGACACCGTCGTCAATTGCTTCTTGATCGGATTCATCCACTATTTCTACACCCAATAGTGTCTCTATTACATCTTCCATTGTGACCAGTCCCTCAGTTCCTCCAAACTCATCCTTCACTATTAGGAACTGAGATTTTGTTTCTAGGAGTATATCTAACGCCTTATCTACTGAATCATCATGTTTGCAGATGTCCACAGGTCTTGAGATATCAGACATTTTCAAATCATAATCATCGACTGCGGCTCTTCTGAGAATTTCACTTCTAAGAACCACGCCCCTTACATCGTCTATATTTCCGCCCGTAACAGGCATCCTCCCATGAATCATTATGGGGATATTCTTCAATACATCAGATACAGTATCATCTGAGGAAACCGAGGTAACAACAACACGGGGCGTCATTATATCACTGACCCTGATCTCCCTTAGTCTCAATAAGTTCTGAATTACTGCCTCTTCATCTTCTTCTATAACATCCGTCTCTTCTGCAATATCTGCTAAAACGGATAGCTCGTCTCTTGTTACAGTCTCAGTCTCTACTGCGGGAAGTAGAGACCTAGTTATTTCTATGGGCTTAACGATAATCCAAAGTACGAACATCATACCTTTCAATATCCTAGCGGATGGGACGGTAAGCCTTCTCCAATACAAAGCACCAATGGTTTTTGGCAGTATCTCGCTAAGCACCAGAATTGCCAGTGTTAGTATTGCGGCCGCAACATGAACAATGTCCCCCCCTCCAAATTGAGTCTGAACTTCTGCTCCAACCCCAAGGGCACCTACTGTGTGTGCAATGGTATTCAACGTGAGAATGGCCGTCAGTGGTCTTTCCGGGTCGTCTTTCCATTGGGACCAAAGGTCACTGACTTTGGGATGGGTATCCTTCAGTGCTACAATATGTCCATGGCTTGTCGATAGTAGAACAGCTTCCAGTATGCTGCACAGGAATGAAGCCCCCAGGGCTAGCGCGGAATATGCCAAAATTAGGGTATAGTCGACCAATTATGCTTCCTCACATTCGAGCGAAAATTAAACATGCACGTGACACGAATGACTGCTCCTGAACCCCTTACGACCGATTGCGACATAAATAGGTGACTGACCGCCAGCTATGTGTCGCGGGGCGAATATGTCACCATTTTCATGGCATGGCCATACGTAAACGCTCCTCTCCACCTTGGCCATGTTGCTGGAAACTGCCTACCGGCGGATATTCAATATCGGTACGAAAGGGCACGGGGGAGACGTGTACTAATGTGCAGTGGATCCGATGAGCATGGCACACCTATCACAATCACTGCTGAGGAATTGGGAATATCCCCCCAAGATGTCGTAGACAAATATCATGATTTAGCTTTGAAATCATTAAACAAACTGGGTTGTTCATGGGCGAATAATGTTGATTCGCGAGGTGTTGAGTATGGTGGTGCTCTTTACAATAGAACATCAGATCACAGACACAAAGAGTTGGTACGCGAAGTATTTACTAATCTCATGGATTCAAATTTACTGGTACAAAAAACAATGAAACAATATTGTTCAATTTCTAACGATAACATCAGATTCCTACCGGACAGGTACGTTGAGGGGACATGTCCCATTTGCTCAGAGGAAGGCGCCAGGGGAGATCAATGTGATGAATGCGGTTCGACATATGAAGCCCACGAGCTGATAAATCCAACATCAAAATTAGACCCTGATGCATCTATAGAGATTAGAGACACCGAGCATTTATTCTTCAAACTGGATATGTTTCAAACAAGCCTAGAGGAGCATGCCAAATTAAGACAAAAAATATGGAAGCCTAACGTCCGATCCATGACAAAAAATTGGCTAAATATGGGATTACGGCCCAGAGCAGTAACTAGGGACATTGATTGGGGTATCGACTTACCACTCAGTGGTAATGAATGGTCATCAAAAAGAGTCTACGTATGGTTTGAAGCGGTACAAGGGTACTACACCTGCGCAAGGATATGGGCTGAAAGATTTGCTTCGGAAAACAATCACCCGGATGGTGATTCAGCATGGGAGAGGTGGTGGAAGACGGACGAAGAAGGAAATTCACCAAGACACATTTATTTCATGGGTAAAGACAATATCCCCTTCCACACGGTGATTTGGCCATCTTTGATTATGGGCATGAACGCGGCTAATAGTAACGGACAAATCACACACAAAAATACCCCAGGTAGTTTGGTATTAGAGTCAAATGTATCTTCTAACGAATATTTAATGTTACAAGGAGGGCAGTTTAGTAAGAGCAGGAAACACGCAGTTTGGCTTCCTTCGTTCCTTGAAAGATACGATCCCGATTCTCTCAGGTATTACCTGACAATCAACATGCCTGAAACACACGACACAGACTTTAGGTGGGAAGATTTTGTTGAAAGGACCAATAATGAGCTGATTGGAACATATGGAAACTTCGTACACAGGGTAATGACTCTCACTCACCGATTAGCCGATGAAGGAGAAAATCCCCTCTCTAGGTATGATTCACATGAAGACTTCAATAGGGAAATAGAGTCTTGTCAGAATCTATTAGATTCTGCTATAGAATCTATGGAAAGACAGAGGTTCAAGGAAGCATTGAGATCAATAATGGGAATCGCACAGGTCGGCAACCAAGTCTTACAAAGAGCCACACCTTGGAAATATCTTCAGTCAGAGGAGTCTTTCGACAAAGAAAAATCACTTTCTGCATTGGCGTTTTCTTGGAGGCTCTGCAGAACACTAGCGATATGTACCAGACCATTCATGCCGTTTCAATCTGAGAGGCTATGGAAAATGCTCGGGGAGAATATGGAGCTAAACAATCTACTTTGGGACAACTCTCTTGACTTAACAAGCAAACTTTGTTGGAACGGTAAAACACCAGAACCGTTATTCAAAAGATTAGATTTAGAGGATATCATAAGTCATGAGCTTTCACTGGCTAATGATAATAACAAACACCCATCCGAGAAGGACATCAAAGGAGCTGATTACATAGATTTTGAAGATTTCATGAAAGTCGAAATGAAGACCGGGAAAGTCATATCTGTGGATGATCA
>MDSY01125117.1_pt1 | contig 12960 bp, 10 predicted proteins | sample 811131 | NCBI WGS metagenome assembly MDSY01 (sample SAMN05326643, study PRJNA326480) | marine metagenome | isolation source: seawater | place: Atlantic Ocean: South West | collected 2010
GGCCCGCGGTTCGAGCTCGCGGGCGACCTCGCCGCGCGACTCTACGACCACCAGCGCGACGGCGTGCGCTGGATGTGGAACTTACAGCTTCAAGGCCGAGGCGGGATTCTCGCGGACGACATGGGTCTTGGGAAGACGCTTCAAGTCGCCGCGTTCGCGGCTGGTTTGCTTCGCTCACGAGCGGCGAAGCGCGTTTTGTGCCTCGCCCCCACGACGCTTCTGCCGCACTGGGGTAAGGAGTTCCAAGTTGCGGGCTTGACGGAGGGCGTCAACTTGTTCAAGTTCGTGAGCACGATGAGTAAATCGGAGAAGGAGAAAGTGTTGCGGCTGGTGACCGACCGAGGCGGGGTTCTGCTCAGCACGTACGGGATGGTGACGCACAACGATACTTTGTTGGGCGCGCCTGAAAGCGAGAGCGACGCGGAGAAGGTGGCAAACGCGAGCGGACGGGGCGCGGCGGTCAGTCAACAGGATATGCCCCAGAGCGTCGATTCGAATTCCTTAGTGTGGGATTGGATCGTGTGCGACGAGGGCCATAAGTTGAAAAACCCGAACGCGCAGCTGCCCATCAAGTTACGAACCCTACCCGCGTACCACCGGCTGATAATAACCGGGACGCCGATTCAAAACCAGCTCAACGAACTCTGGGCGCTTTACGACCTGTGCAGCCCCGGTCTGTTGGGGTGCGAGGGTGAGTTTCGCAAAGAGTTTGCGAAGAAGATCGCAGTGGGGCAGAGCAGAGATGCGACTGAAAGACAGCGAAGCGCGGGCGCCAGGGCGAGTGATGAGCTGCGAAGGCTGTGCCGTCCGTTTATGTTAAGAAGAGAAAAAAGCGCCGTCCTCGCGAAAGCCGCGGCGGAGGCGCAGACGGAGGAGCAGGGGGATGAAGAGGGTTCAAACGTTTCGAATTTCTTTTCAAAGACACCTTCAAAGACCCCTTTGAAAGGAAATGTCCCCTCAAACCCCGGTCAAAACGCCCCCCGAACCTCCATCGAATCATCGACGACCGGGTGGGCTGGCGTGCGAAACGTGCCGTCGCAGCTCGGGACGAAGAACGACTTGGTGGTTTGGATTCCCCTCGCCGCGAAACAACAAAAACTGTACAGGGCGTTTCTGAACTCGTCAACCGTCAGGGCGGTGCTGAACAAAACCGGCAGTGCGCTCGCCGCGATCAACGTGCTGAAAAAGATATGCGACCATCCGAGTCTTTGTGTGGCGATGACCGAGGCGAAGGGGAATGTGAATGATACCGTATCGTCATCGATAATGTCAAACGAAAATGACTCTAACGCTCACGACGACGAAGACGAGGACGACACCACTAGTAACTCCGAAAGCAAACGCGAAGCAGTGCTTTCCGCGATCAAAAACGCGGGGTTGACACAGGCGGATTTGGACGGCTCAAGTGAAGCTTCAGGCAAGGCGAAATTCCTCAGAGCGATGTTAACGAAACTCACAGAGAACGGCCACCGCACGCTTGTGTTTTCGCAGTCGCGCAAGATGCTGGACGTGATCGAAAAGTTCGCCAAGGAAGACGGCCACACCTTGGTGCGTATCGATGGGAACGTCCCCGCGGAGGAGCGGCACAACCGAGTGGAGCGGTTCCAGGCGCATGGGAGTTGTATTCCGCTTTGCTTGTTGACGACGCAGGTTGGCGGGCTGGGTCTGACTTTAACCGCCGCCGACAGAGTAGTAATTTACGATCCGTCCTGGAACCCTGCCTCCGATTCGCAATCTGTCGACCGGGCGTACCGCATAGGTACGTTTTTTTATTGCGTAAAATCCTGCTTGCCTTTTAACGCGAGTTTCGTGTACCACTTGGTTCGCATTTCACGACGTCACGTGAGGGATTCCTCATCATCCTGATACGAAGAACGCGTTATGTATACCCCCAGACTGTTGTTGCCCATACAAAAGACTGACTTCCATTTCCAAAATCCTAGGACAAACGCGGGACGTGGTTGTGTACCGCTTGATATCATGCGGCACGGTGGAGGAAAAGGTGTACCGTCGCCAGGTGTTCAAGAGCGGTCTATCCCGCGCCGGGACGCAGGACGGGAACCACTTTCGGTACTTCTCCGCAGAAGACAGCCAGGGGTTGTTTGAGGTTTCGGAAAAGTATGGGTTTGACAAATCCGAAACGCAGGCTGAGATTGAGGCGTTGCACAAACACGACCGAAAATGGACGTTCGAATTGACTGAAATAGAAGCGCCTTTGCTTGAGGCGTTAGGCACTAGCGGGGTCTCGGACCACGACTTGCTGTTTTCCAAGGAGGACACAACGAAGGCGGGGGAGGGGGCGACGACTATGAAGAGCTCGGGTTTTGGAGGTGGAAAAACTTCTTTTGGAGGCGGCGCCGCTGCTACCGCGAAAGCGACGGGGAAGGGCAAGAGCGGAGGGTGGAAAGGTGTGGACTCGGGGTGGGGAGGGGACGCGCAGCTAGGAATGCTAGCCGCTGCAGCTGGGTCAGCCCTGGCGGCGACCCCGGCGTCGTTCGCGATTACCAACGCGAAGGCGAAGAACCCCGTTGTCGCGTCGGTCGTCGACAAGCGCGGGTCGCTTTCTCCATCTTCCAAAAGTTCGTCAGCCCCCATGGACGCCACAAAGAACAAAGCCATGGAGAAGCTTTTGAATTTAAAAAGCCAAAAGGAAAAGCAGGAGCTACTGCTAGATATGCCCGGCATGTTGCGTAAGTTGCCGGACAAGGGGAAATCGATTTCGGAGCGAATCGACGCGCTCACGGTGGAGATTGAAGCGATGGAAAAAGAAGTAAAGGCGAAATACGACGAAGGATCTGTTGAACCTGTTTCACAAGACTCCAAAACTCCGGTCGTAGTGAAACCTGTGTCGGACCCTTCACAGCACGGTAACTTATCAGTGCTACCCACTCCGACAACGGTGATGATGTCCCCGTCGCCGTCGTCGCCCTCCCCATACGCATCCACGGCGGAGCGGGAATCGATTCGCGAAACGGTTTCACCCGACATCGAATTCGTCGCCGAGACGAACAAAACGCAATCCGAAGATTCTGATTCTTTCGTCTCCGCGAACGAAGAGGACCTGGACGACACCGTGGAGATTTTGGACACCACGGCGGAGGCAGAGGAGCTTGACACGACGATAGGGGTGGAACAGGTGGACGACCTCGCGAACATGATGGGGGGGATGGGGGTGTGAGAGTAGATAGTGTAGCGCGAAGGCCTTGAACAAAATGAGGCATTTCTGCAGAAACGCTCGTGCCTCCGAAACGCCTGCCAAATCCACGAATCGGATCTCTGAAATCCAGCCTCAGGATTGGTTCTTTTTTTTCTGCCTTCTCTCTGTGTCTCGTCTCCCTCTTCCCCATCGACTCACCCCGCGCCGCGCCTCCGCCGGACCCCGGTTTCGAGCAAAGAGGCGCGCGCGCATTACGCGTCGAGCCAGAGACGCGTTTTACCCCCGTAACAGGCGGCACGTGGTACGGACCACGGTTTTGAGACGGATAGAAAATGTCGGTGATGTCGATGTCGGCGATGGTGGTGCCTTCTGTCCATGCACGCATGTGCGTTGGTTTGGGATGCGCCGGTAAGGCCCCGTCGCGCACAGTCACACGCAAAGTGCATTACAACAAGCAGTATGTTGTTGTGACGCGCGCGTTGGCATCGAGCGACCGCGTGGATCGACCCAAAGGCGCGAGGGCGAAGAGGGGAAGGGGACGTGATGGCCGACCTCCACCGCTTCGATCGAGCGAAGATTTGGAGCAAAACACAGCGGTGGTCACAGCGGAGACGAGTGAGGCTGACGAGCTCAAAACTATAGACAGCACTGCAGACATCACAAGTAGCACAAGCATCACCGCTGATGCCGTCATCGTTCCCGACTCTCCGTCGGATGATTGGTCGTCGCGCGAAATCGCCACCGTTGCGTTCTTCACGGCGCTCGCCGCGGGAACCGTGGCAAACGCTGGCGGCCCCGAAACCTTCGCGAACGAAATTGAAAGAGCTTTTGAGCTACTCATCGCCAACCACCTCACAGGCGTAGGAGGCATTATCGAGGACAGCTTCCTCGGTCTCCTCACTGTGTGCACGGTGTACTCGCTGTGGAGGTCATCTTTAGTCCCGAGACCGGTGGGCAACCCTATTGCGCGGAAATCGAAAACGCTCGCCTCGTGGGCGCACGTCATCTCCGGGGGGGGGGCGTTGGCCACTGGGCTGTATGGGGTCGTGTTAGAACGCGTGTACAGGGACACTCCAGGGTGGACATGGATGTGGCTCTCCTCAGCCCTATTCCTAACGAACGCGCTTACCTACTCCCCTTTGATGACAATCTTCAAAGCGTCGAAGGAGGGTAAGTACGCGATGAAGCTGGGGTATTCGTTCGTCGCGTCGTTCCAAGGCGTGGTTTTCATCGCTTGGAGCGCCAGAGCGGACGCCCCGGACTGGATGTACTACGCGGTGATGCCGTTCTGGTACTTCTCCATTGCTAAGTTGTGGGAGAGTACTGAGTTTGTGCTTGCGCTGGCACCCAATAGCGAGTCCATAAAAACCTCCCCAACCCTGATGGACAAAATAAGCTCCGGGTCGAAAAAGCGGTTGGGGAAGATGACCCCGGACGCGGCGACCCTAACGTACGTGTCCCTAAACGCGTTCGCCGCTGTTTTCGATAACTGCTACATGGCACTGTACACCATACTTGGCCCGGAGCAGTTCTGGCACACCTCGCAGGCGTTTAACGACGCGGACTTTCACCTGCGGATGGTCAAAGGAACCACCGGGAGTTTAACCGTTGCGTTACTGATTTTCATCTCCACGCTCGGGTGGCGGAAACAAATGAGCATGGATTTAGCGATTTGGCTGAACGTTATTCTGGGGTCGGTAGGGCCGTGGATCGTGCTGTTCTGGCACAAGCTAGAAGACCCGTCGGAAAACTGGTTTCCGCAGTTCGTGTTTGACCCAGCATACGCCTACCACCCGCTGTGGGAAACCGCGGCGGCGATTGGGGGGGGGAACTGATTTTATTTGTATGCCATTTTTTTCATTATCTCGTTGTCTTCTCGATTTCGAGTCTTCCGAGACTGCCCGCGACGACTCTTCAGGTGTGCTGCCATACACGCCCGCACAAGCTGTGCGCGCATCGTTGTGCACGTCACGACACGCTCCTAGCTCCCTCCTCGTCCCCTGGTCTGAGCATTCGTCACTGCGCTCGCTCGCGCTCGTGGGTGATGAGCGACACGGACACGGTGACCTCGACCACGAGCCTGGTTGATATCCTCTCCTCCGCGCACGGGCGAAAGCGACGCAGCAAGCGTTTGAGCAACATTCGTGACCTGCAGGCTGCGGTGAAGTACGGCAAGAAGGAAGTGGCATGGGAAACCAACAAAGGAGTGGTGATTCGCTGGAAGCACACGTTCAAGGGTGTTGTTTTCATCACGGACGACACCAGCACGCGAGAAATCACAACGTGGCCGGAACCTGGATTCGGGTATGACGTTCCATTGGTCGATATCACCCAAACTATGGAACGACATCACCGAGCCGCCAAACGCGCGTTGCATGATAATAGCACGTGGACATCTCACACCGTGGTGGTTGTGGACCAGAGCGGGTCGATGCGAAACACGGACATGGAGGGTGGCGCCACACGCTCAGACGGGGTGTGGATTTCGCTGGCGCTCACCTGGGTGCAGGACGGAATCAAGTCCGGCGCGCTGCAGCACGGACGTCATGTCGGTTGTCGTAATGATAAACGATATCAGGGTGTTGATAGACGCTGCGCCGATGGACTGGCATTTGTTCAACAGGCTGATTACATTATTGCGCACGACGAAACCTTCAGAGGGTGGTGTTTATTTGGAAGCAATCGATATAGCGGAGAAGTGTTTGATGCGGAACACGACGGGGAGCTGCGCGCTGGCGTTGCTTTTCTTTTCCGACGGCAGCCCAAGTGACCACTACGAGAATTTTCCTTTCACGAAAGAGCAATGGACACTGCACGACGAGAGCAAAAAGCGACAGGTTTCGAAAAAACGAGACGCGCACTTTGCCGCGCGCGACCACGTGCTTACCACTCGCATCGGTGCGTTTTTTTCTTTTCTTTTATCCCCTGACTGTTTGCCCATACAAAATACTGACTTCTATTTCCAAAAACAGGTGGACCTCGCTTCTCGTTTTGGCCGGCGACTGACCGAGGGTTACGTCGGCTTCGCTGATTCAAAAGAAGACTTTTGCACGCTTCATGCGATGACCGAGGCGTGTGCGTCGTATCAGTGCCAAGCGAGTTTCCACAAGCCGAAACTCGACGCGAAGTCGCTGGACAGTATCTTGACCGGCCTGTCTTCCACGCTGACGACGACACGAACAGAAATGACCGCGCTGGGCGGGTCGAAGCAAAGAACAGTTCGCGACGTCCAGCGCGAGTCGAAATTCTATGATGACGATCAGAAAACAATAACAGAGGATGACGAAGACTGGTGGTTGTTCGATATGGAAATCGGACTCAAGGATCGCCTCTTGTGGACTGGTCGGCGAGAAAAAAACGGCATAACTACATTCACAAAACAAGAACTGCACACTAAAGACTCGAGATGGAGTCATCTGCCAATGTTCATCCACCCAAGCGCAGTCGGTGTCGCGATGCGGGGCTAGATCTTCGGCGAGGGCGCGGAACGTATGGTGAGGAGGTTCCGCGAGTTTGACGAGAACTACAATTTCGTGGGACCGTGGATGGTCGCAAAGCAAAGCAGGTTCATCGATGATGAAAACACGAAGGACCAGAAAAGGTTCCACCAATCCTTCTGCTCGACGCAACAGATCGCGGAACGCATCGCGCAAAAATTCAACGAGCGCCTCGCGACGATCCCAGGAGTGACCTCCGCGACGCCGCGCATTAAATTCCTGGACTGTCACGTATATGTGCTGGACGATGAACTACTGGGTGTTACTGACATTTTGGTTGAGAACAAGCTTGACACAAAAAAACTGAAGTGGAAAAAGTGGAAAAACAACAACGGATATGTGACTGGCATGAAGCATCATCTCGCTGCTTTTCAGGATACTCCGCTATTCAGGGTGAACCAGCCTTGGACGGCACGTTTGGTCTCGACGCGCTCAGCTTGAGGCCGCGCCGGCTCCAGCCGGCTCCGCACACTCCTCTCGCCCTGGGTGCCATCGTGGAGGATGACGAGGAAGAAGAGAGCGACGAGGAACTCCTAGATGAAGATACTGTGGACTTGACGCACGCAACCTCGAACGATCATCGCGTCGGTTTCAAATTCACCACCGTGGATATCCCCCAGGCGTTTTCGTGCTTCTCCCACAAATACTCAAAACGTAGGTACTTGGTCTGCGACTTGCAAGTCTTTTTTGACGAGACAAGCGATTCTCCGTGCTTCGAGCTCACAGACCCGGTGATTCACTACAGCAGCAACTCGGAGCGGAAGAACGTATTCGGAAGGACGGACAGGGGAGAAAAAGGCATAAACGCGTTTTATAAAACGCACAATTGCAGCGCCCTGTGCGGAGCTTTGGAGAAGACGTGGATCGAAACCAAAACTGAACAAAACGCGTCTCCCGCGCGGTATGTCTCAGCCCGCGAGGGTTTGTCGTTGAACCTTATTACGCAGCAGGTCGAGTACGTCCAGGGGGACGACGTATACAAGGAGGATAGGAATAGGAAACCGCTGTTGTTGGATTTAGTAAGCGCGGTGAAGGGATTGATCTTGGTGTTTACAGCGACGAAAGAAAGGACGGATTGGCTGGAGGACTGGTTAGTTCGTCAAGGGTTTCCCAGTACCAGCATTCACGGCGATCGCACGCAGCGAGAGCAGGAGTGGGCGCTTAAGTCGTTTCGATCGGGTCAGACGCCGATTCTATTCACCACGGACGTCAAAATTTTGAGAAAACTGGAAACCCCGTACCTCACGCACGTTATTAATTTTGACATGCCATACAACATCGACGAGTACGTGGAGCGCAACGGTTTGTCCTTGCCCGCGGATAAAAACCGCCTCGCGACGTCATTCTTCAGGAAAGCTGACGACGCGATGGCACCGCCGTTGGTGAAACTGTTGCAAGAAACGGGACAGAAAGTGCCGTCGTTCTTGCCCGAGCTCGCGGCGCAAAGAGTTTCCTCAGGTACGAAGCTGCCGCCGTCGGTTCCGTATGAAGACTATCATTATGATGATTATTATTCCGACTCAGATGACGACGGATGGTGAGGGGAGAAAGAAGTTTGTAAACAAAAACATAAAAACAGTCCTGGTCAAATTCCTCCTGTCCCGATCAAGCATCCTCAGTCCACACCGCATTAGGGTCGGTGTGGCGATGACGCAGTCGTCAGCACCGGTGGTGTTGGCGGCTGGTGCTGGGGCAGAGCGGGCGTCGACTCCGAAGTGGGCGCGAAGGTCGTTGTGGGTTGTTGCAGGGTTGGGGTTGATCGCGGTTTTGGTGTTCCAGTTCGAGAACGAGCTTGTGAATCTCAACGCGTACGGCCGGCGGTACCTCACCGGAGACAGGGCGCCGCATAAGCCGGTGACATTGTTTGAAAACACCCCTCGCGATGTGGTCGTGGAGTCGTCGGAAGGCGTGAAGCCGCCGATGGCGCCTCAGGAACACACGGAACAGCCGCCTCCTCCCGCAAATGCGGTGCCGTCCGGGGAGGATTCGGACACCGCGGCTTCGTCGGAGGAGGCTTCGGGACAACCGCCGGCGCCGTCGTTAGAGGAGTGGGGGTGGGCAGCGTGGCCGCCCCCGAACCCCCCGCCCGCAGGCGGGAGCACGGAAGCCGAGCCACCGGCGACGACTGCGGGTTCCCCTCCGCCTCTGGGTCCGAAAACGAGCGAAGAGACATCCCCGGATTCGGAATCGAAATCGCGTCTCCTGGGATACGACGGGTGGGACGCGAAAGTGGGCTGGCCGCCGAGTAGTCAGGACACGGCGACGAATAGTGCATCTCCGAGTAGTGGAAAAAACGCGAGAGAACCGGAGCGTGATACAAGCCAAGACACGAATATTCAACCGGAGAGGAATAGTCAACCAGAGGGGGAAGGGGAGGAAACGGCGAAACAACCGCCTTCGCCGTCGTTAGAAGAGTGGGGCTGGGTGGGATGGCCGCCTCCAGCACCCCCACCGCCGAGTCGATAGATAGATTAGATTATAAGATGATACCAAAAGTATTCATACACCCTTCACAAGAACCCTAGTGCCCCCTGTGTCCCTTCTGTCGCCCTCCGTGTCGGTGCTTCCCCCCGTTGCCGTGGCCGTTGTCTGTTCCACGCGCGGCCGCTGCTGCCGCGGCGGCGGCTTGCGCCGCGGGCGTTTGCTGTGGCCGCATGCCGAGAATATTCATCGCCCCCCCGATGACGCGGCCGTGCTTCTCCACGTTTCTTTGGCGTGCCTCTGCTACTGCGGCACTGCCCAACGCAAAAGCCGACACAGCCCTCTGCACCCCAACGCATATCAACAGCAAAACAGCACACGCCCCCGCGACGCCTCCCGAGGGTAACCACCGCCCGCGCATCTCGCGTTTGATTTTGTTCAAGTGCGTCCGTGCGGCCGCGAAATCGGGTTGTATGCGCAACGTCGCTTCGAACGACCGGGCGGCTTCCTCTGACCTGCCTTGAGAGGCGTACGCGTTGCCAATAGAGTACTGCAACAAAGGGTGCCGCGGGTTCATCGTCAGGCCTAACGTGAAAAGTCGGATGGCTTCATCCGGTTCGCCCATCACGAAGCGCACGCCGCCGAGGTTCAGGTAAAAATCTGGGTGCTGCTGTTGCGCCAGCGCGCGTTCGAAGCACCACACCGCCAGTTCGCTCTCGCCCTTAACTCGGTACGCGTTACCAAGGTCGCTCCACATAACAGGGTCACTCGGGTTTTCCCGGGTAGCACGGTGTAACACCTCGAACGCGTTATCCACGCCTCCGTACCGGTCGAACAGCACCCCCAACGCCGGTTCCGGCCTTAAAACTTTTTCCCTTCGTCCCTGGGCTCCACTCTTCACGTGCCCGTCCTCGCCGAACGGCGGCGTGCCGAAGGACAAGCCGTTTTCGCGCTCCAACGCATCAAGGCCATACGACGGTATTTCTCTCATTAAGTTTGATGCATTGCCTGTGTTGGCGTCCATTAATATTCCCAGCTGCGTCCACGCGTTCCAGCGTTGCCACTTTTCTCTCGGGGTGGATTTCGCGAGCTTGGGATCATCCACGGTGGGCTTCCGCGCACCGGGGTGCTGCACAGACATGTGGAACTTCACAACGTCGTCCGGAATGTCCTCCAGGGGGAGGTGTATGATAGTGCCCGCGGCGTTGTCAACTTTCAGGTGCGTCGCCGCGCTTGAAGTTGGGAGCGAGGACAGCGCCAGAGAACCAACGATGGCGATGCTCTTGGCCGCCGTGGGATTGGGAAAGTGATGCCGCGCGTGGATCGAGCTCGCCTCTGCGCGCCCGAACCCCGCGCCCAAAGGCTCGCCCAGCGCGACGCACAGCACGAGCACCACCGAAGCGAGGCCACCGGTGCGCATGGCGACCATAGTGCGTGACCCGGTGTGCGTGCGACGCTGATGGAAAGCCTTTTCTACAATCCTGCGCGAAAAACTGCTAAGTTTTAGGGTATAATAACTCGTCAATCAGTCAGTCAGTGAGCGCGTGACTTTTGGCCGATCGCCTCTGCCGCTTGGGGTTTGCAATTGCGTTCCATTGCACGCCGCGCGTGTCCCCGATCAGGAGGCACAGCGCGATGGCGATGGACACGGGCGCGTACGTCGCGGGCGGGTCCATTTACATCCCCATCTCCGGGACGGATGAGGCGGTGGCGTTGAACGTGGACGACCTTCCCGAGAACGTGGACGACGTGCTCGGCCTTCTGCAGGCCGAGTTGTCGCCGCTCGGGCTGTGGCTCGACCTCGCAAAGGCGTACCTGCAGCGAGGCAAGGAGGAACACTTCAGGGCCATTTTGGAAACAGGATGTTCGCCAGGTGCGTGATGGAGAGATGATTGGTCCCGACGACGACGCGATCGACTCGGCGCCTGTTTGGAAATCTCGGAAAATCACGCGCGTTTTCTGCGCCGATCACCCGCGCTCCCCGATCGTTCGATCGAGGGGAAGGGTTGCGACTACGTAGACAAGACACAGCGGCGCTCGATCGAGAGTCACGTTACCCTAAACCCAAACCCTAAACTCTTCCTGACCCCCCCCCTTACCCCCACAGAGATCGAGGAGTACTACCCCGACGCCAAGTACGAGCGCGTGTGTTTGATGTGCGCGTTCGCGAGTTACTACGTTAATCTCGGCAAAGCCGAGAGCGACAAGATCAACCGCGACGAGCACTTCCACCGCGCGGAATCTCTTTTAAACCAAGCCAGTTTGATCCGACGCAAAGAGAACGGGGAACAGGAAGAGCAGCTCCCTGTGCTTGGCATGGCGCACCTTCTGATGGCCAGGGGCGACCCGACCGAAGCCGAGAAGTTGCTGGACAGCTCGCGCAACTTGTGCGATGACGGGCACGAAAACGTCGGACCCATGTTGTGGAAAGCCCTGGCTTTGTTCCACCGGAACCAGTTTGTAGACGCGTTGCAGTGGTACAGACGGGCGTTGCGGGCGCACCCAGGGGCACCAGCGAGCGTGCGTCTTGGAATTGGGGCGTGTCAGCTGCGTTTGGGGCAGTTTTCCCAGGCGCTGAAGGCGTTTGAAAGAGTGCTGCAGCTGGAAAAGGAAAATCCAGACGCGCTTCTAGGCGCGGCGCTCGCGGAGCTGCACGGCGCGTCTCCCCAGCTCACGGGCGACGACGACAAGATCGACGAAGCGTACGCTGCACAAATCAAAAGAGGGCTGGAGTACCTGGAGAAGGCGTTCAACGTGGACCCGCACAACCCGGCGACGCGCGTGGCGCTCGCCAAGCACTTTCTGTTTACGAACGACGCGGAAGCCGTTAGGGCGCTGACCGAGACGCTACTCTCTAGTGTCGGGGGAGGTGCGGTGACTGCGACGGTGCGCTTGCGGGCGGAGGCGGCATATGCACGCGCACGAGCGGCGCACGCCGCTGGCGACCTCGGCACCGCCAGGGCATCGTACCAAGCCGCGGCGCAGCTGGACGACACTTTCGCCGCGCCGGCGTTTGGTTTGGCGCAAGTCGCGCTCGCCAGGGGCGACCGCAAAGCCGCGGCGGTGTACGCGGAGAAGGCCAAGGCAGCGTACCCGGAGAGCCACCCCGTGACCCGGGTGTATGGCCACTTGCGTCGGGCGGAGGACGAAGCTAGGTCCATCGCGCAGGGAGGGGGCGTGGTTTCCGTGGGCAGAGCCGGTGCGGGCGCCGGAAGAGACGCGGAAACAGCGGCTGCACTGAAGCGCGCGACAGAGGCGGACCCGCTTGATTTGGACGCGCGCCTCGAGCTCGGCGACGCGCTTCTCGGCGCGGGTGACTACAGCAAAGCGCTTGCGGCGTACGAAACCGCGGCAAAGCTGACTGCGACCCCGTCCGCGGCGCTGCTGAACAACTGTGGTGTGCTCCGCGCGATGACGGGCAAGGGCGCACATGAGGGCCGCTTTGAAAAAGCGCGCGCGTGGTTTCTGAAAGCGCTCGAAGAGGCGAACGTCGAATCCGGCGAGAAATCAAAATCCGGCGATGCCCTTGACTCTAGTGCGGCGCGTAAGAAAACCCCGGACGCGGCGCTTCCCGTGGCGTTTAACCTGGCGAGGGTGGTGGAGGACCGCGGCTTGGTAGCGGAGGCAGAGCAGCGGTACCGGGATTTGTTAGTGGCGTCGCCAACGATGAGCGAGTGCTTGCTTCGCCTCGCATCCATGCGGTGCGACCGCAAGAACTTCCCCGAAGCCATGAAGTTGGCGTCCGAGGCACTCGCGCTGAACGCCGAAGACACCGACGCGATGGCGTTCCTTGGCCACCTGCTCATGAAGCAAGGCAAGTGGGCGGAGGCGCAGGCGCAGTTCAAAGTCTTAAGGAACACGCACAAGCCGCTGTCGGCGCAAGCC
>MDSY01070069.1_pt1 | contig 12958 bp, 11 predicted proteins | sample 811131 | NCBI WGS metagenome assembly MDSY01 (sample SAMN05326643, study PRJNA326480) | marine metagenome | isolation source: seawater | place: Atlantic Ocean: South West | collected 2010
ACTAGAGATGATATAGAGGCCAACGGTTTTCAAAATGTATTTGATGCTGTTAGCAATCTTACTCAAAATACTGGGAGTATTAATGGTGAAAACTTCCAAGCTGGTTTTAACGGATCTCTCCAACCAATTAACTTAAGAGACTTTGGTCCTGGAAGAACTCTTGTTCTTGTTAACGGAAAAAGAACAGCTGACTATCCTTTCCCTTATAATGGAGAGTCTGCTTCATTCAACTATGCCTCAATCCCTTTAGCTGCTGTTGATAGAATCGAAGTTTTAACTTCTGGAGCATCATCTATTTACGGTTCAGATGCTGTTGCTGGTGTTGTTAACATTATTTTAGTTGATGGTTTAGAAAAAAATACTGTTAGAGCTGTTGCCGGTAGTTGTATAGGTCAAGGTACAGGCGGAGAATACCTTAATCTAGAATTTGCTGGTGGTGGTTTTACTGACAAAATGTCATATACATACGCTCTTGAATATACTGATGAACAATCAATCCCAATCAAAAGTAGAAGTGAGCATGATTCATATTTAGATGGAAGTGCTGCAACACCTATTCCAAGTAGAGGTCTTTTAATAAGAGATACTTACTACTATGGACTTCATATCTATCCAGATCAGTTAATCGGTCCTGATGGCCAGCCTGCTAACAGAACATGTCCACAAGCAGACCCTGGTTATACTTTAGCGACTCCTGAACAATCTACAGCATATGTTGCTTCGTATTTTGGTTCATATTGTGGTTATGACAGTAGTTCTAACGGTTCTTTAACAAATGCAAGAGAAAAAGCTTCAGTATACTTATCTGGTACCTATGAAATTTCAGATAAAATTGAGGCATATGCAAAGATAGTTCACCTTACCATTGATACTGAAGGTACTTTAGACAATCTATTTACACCTTTTGCATGGGTTGCAGGTCCACAACCTTATGGAACTGGCTTTACAACTGCTGGTTCAGGTCATATTCCTGTTCCTGCTGGCCAACCTGCTGAAGGTGGCTATGCATCAATGATGGACTTTAGAATACAAAAAATATTCTCTAATGCCACTAGAGGAACATCATACGAAGAAGATACAACAACTATGGATATAGGTTTAAGAGGTGTTACATCAAGTGGTTATGAGTGGGATGTTTCATACACAGACAATACTTATGATGTAGTATCAACAGGAAGAAATTTCTTAGCTTCAAAACTATACGATAAAATACATAATATTGGTGGTGTAGACGGATGGGGTAATGCCTGTGTCCTAGACTCCACTGATCTAATAGATGGCAATCCAGCTAATGGTGAAGCAGTTGATACGTATGGTTGGTATGGTTATTCAGCTTATTACAATCAGCCTAACTGTTACAACTGGGACTGGTACCTAAATGCTCAAACCTCTGAGGAGATTGAAAGTTTAAGAGTTCCTAATGTTGAGCCTGCTGATGCGTTTTCTGAATTATTCCAGGCAACTGTAACAGGTGAAATAATGCAACTCCCTTACGGACCTCTTGCATTTGCTGCTGTTGTAGAGCATCAAACTAAAGGTTATGACGTTCAATTAAGTCAAGCAAACAAAGACGGATTACTTTGGGGTATTGGCGGAGTTGACGGTGGTGGTGAAAGAGACAGACAAGCTTTTGGTATTGAGTTCAATATTCCACTATCAGACACATTAATGATTAATGTTTCAGGCAGACAGGATGAGTATGATGATAGTAAAGTTAATGTTGATAGAAGAACCTTAGGTGCTTCGTTTGAATGGAGACCAACAGATAATTTCTTAATGAGAGGATCTTGGTCTGAGTCATTTAAAGCTCCAGATCTTCCATATTCTTTCGTTGGTGAAAGAAGGTTCTTTACTAGTGAAATTGATTACGCTCAGTGTTATGCAGATGGAAACTTTGGTGGAGCAGGTGCACTTTGTGGTGGTATTTATAGTATTGCTAATATAGATGGAGTCACTACTGGTAACTTGAACCTTAAAGAAGAGGAGGGAGATTCTTTCTCACTAGGTATGGTTTGGGAGCCAATTGATAGACTGGCTTTAACATTGGATATGTTCCATATTAAACTAGGTGACATCGTTTCAACTAAATCTCTAACTACTATTGTAAGAGATGAGGCTGTTTGTAGAGCGAGAGCTTCTGGAGATACCTCTTTAACAGCATTCCCAGACTATCCTGATTCATACTGTCAGCAAGTTTATTCTTCAATCATTAGGGGTGGAAAAGAGCTGATTCCAAATAGTAGTACTTCTTTGGCCGATGGCTCTATAACAAGCTTACTTGAGACTCCAGTTAACATTGCTGGTCAAGAATTCTTAGGTGTAGATTCATCAATTGGTTATAGCTGGGTTACTGATTCTGCTGGTGACTTTAGAATCTCAGCAAATATTTCTAATCAAATAGATTTAAAATATGCTGAAGATATTGGTGATCCTCTATTAAGTTACATGAATAATGTCTATACGCCAAGATCAAGATCGTCAATGAGATTCTCATGGAGTCGAGGTGATTGGGGTGCTAGTATGTCAACACTTAGAGTTGGACATATGGAAGGAAATGATGGAAGAACAAAAAGTCCTTACTTCGATACTAACGTAGCACTTTCTTATGATATAACTCAGGATTCTTACATTGGCCTAACTATCACTAACGTATTTGATGCTATTCCAGATTCAGATGATGCTTATGATACTGGAAGTTCATTCTATCCGTATGGGTTTAACTCATTCAGGTATCCAAGATTTGGACCTCAAGCTTATTTATCTTATCAAGTAAGGTTCTAAGCAAGAAATAAACATTGAAAGGGAGGCGTAAGCCTCCTTTTTATCTTAAAATTACATATTATGAAATACTACATATTACCTGCCATTACCATTTTAGTTTTTTCAAATACTTTTTTTGCACAAGAGGCAGTTGAAGATAAAAACTTAATCAAAGAGTCACTATCTATATCAACAAAAAGCATAGAAAAATCTGGCTTAACTCAAGATCAAATTATAAGTCTTGACGAGCAGACAAGAATTCTTCTAGCAGAATTTCAATCCACTTCTAAAGAATACGAATCTTTAAAACTATATAACGATCAAGTTCAAAAAATAATTAATTCTCAGCTTAATGAGATTGAAAACATTATTCTTAAAATTGACGAACTTGATCAAACGAATCAAAGAATAGTTCCTTTAATGCTCAAAATGATTGACGGCCTAGAGAATTTTATTCAATTAGATCTACCATTTTTAATGACAGAAAGAAAAGATAGAGTTATTAATCTTAAAACAACAATGGACAGAGGCGATATATCAACCTCTGAGAAGTTTAGATTAATTACTGAGGCATACAAGACAGAGTTAGAATACGGAAGAACTATCGAAGCATATAGAGATAATATTGTTATAGATGATGTTGAAACAAGTGCAGACTTTCTTCGCATTGGAAGAATAGCTTTAACGTATCTTACTGTAGATGGAAGTAAGGGTGGTTATTGGGATACAAGCACTTCTCAATGGGAAAAATCTACTTCAGCCATTAAAAGGTCTACAGCTGACGCCTTGAAGGTTGCTACAAAACAAGCACCGCCGGCGTTAATAAAAATACCAGTTTACAGAGATGAAAATGAATAAACAATTATACTTACTACCCTTTTTAGTTTTCTGTCTTTCAGCATTCTTGTCTGCTCAAGATACTACAGAAGAGCAAATAGTTGCTCCTGTTATTACCGATCTAGATCTGTTGGTTGAATCAGTTAAAAATACAGCTTCAATACGAGCTAAAGAGGATAAAACCAGATTAACCAAATTCTTATCTGATAAAAATCGACAACAGTATCTTTTAAATCAGATGAAAGCTAATTTAAAAAAAGAAGAAGTTCGTAGCGTCAAGTTAACTGATGAATATGAAGCTAATGACAAGAAGCTATCAGAGCTAGAAGAACAACTCACATTAAAGCTTGGTTCCTTCGGAGAGCTTTTTGGTATTGTTAGACAGACTGCCGGAGAGTCAAAAGGGCAGTTCATGCTTTCTTTAACAAATATAGAATTTCCAGAACGTATAGAGTTTCTAGGAGATCTTGCTGAACGAAAAAGCCTTGATTTACCAACCACAGAAGAACTTGAGAGACTTTGGTATGAAATACTAAATGAACTTAATCAGAGTGGTAAAGTTAAGTCTTACAACACGGATATTTTATCTAAATCTGGAGAATTAGTTAACGAAGATGTTTTAAGAATAGGTGTTTTCAATTCTGTTTCTAATGGTAGTTATCTCAATCTTGTCAGTGAACAAAACTCCTTGGAGTTTCTGGCAAAACAACCTGATGGCTCCATTAAAAGAGCTGCAAAAAGATTACAGAATAAAGATGTAAGTTATAGAGAAGTTTTCATAGATCCAACGAGAGGCTCCTTGTTAACAAAACTAATTGATAGAGCTGGTTTCTTTGAAAGAATAAATCAAGGTGGTTTTGTTGGTTATATAATCCTTATTATTCTTGCCTTAGGTTCGGTTATGGGTATTATTCAATTTCAATTTTTATATAAAGAATCAAAATCAATTGAAAATGAATTACAGTCAGGTAAATTCTCCAATGATTCTATCTTAGGTAAGCTTCACAATATTTTCTCTAGTCATGCTGGAGATAACCCTGAAGAACTAGAGGCGCAATTAGAAGATGTGTTGGCAAAAGCAACTCCTCCTTTAGAAAAAAACTTAAGTATTATTAAGCTCCTAGCTGCTGTAGCTCCATTACTTGGATTACTTGGAACAGTTGTTGGAATGATAGAGACTTTCCAAGCAATAACTTTATTTGGTACTGGCGATCCTAAATTAATGGCTGGTGGTATTTCACAAGCACTCGTTACAACGATGCTTGGTTTGATAGCTGCAGTTCCTTTATTGTTTATCCATAATCTCTTGGACTCAAGAAGTAGATCGATATCTCAGATATATGAAGAGCAAGCTATTGGATACGTAGCTTCAACATCAATTAAAAAGTAATGTTTTACTATATCGCTCTTCCGTTTACTTCTATCTTAGATTTCTTTGATAGAGGCGGTCCTGTGATAGTGGTCTTATTTTTATTAGCCATAATAATGACGACTCTACTTATAGAAAGAGTCCTTTTTTATTTTTCTGATTTACAGGGGCTTTCAAAAAATGCCATGGATGATATATCAGATTCTAAAACTGATAATAAATGGCTTTTTAATAAAATAAAATTAAAGAATATATCTATTATTAATTTAAAGGCTAATAGAAATATTCTCTTAATACAGGGGTTAATTGCACTATGTCCTTTGTTGGGTCTTCTAGGTACAGTTACTGGAATGATTGAAGTTTTTGATATTATGGCAATAACAGGTACTGGAAATGCAAGGGCTATGGCTGGTGGAATCGCTAGAGCAACCTTGCCAACTATGACCGGCTTATTTGTTTCCATTGTAGGTTTATTTCTCTTAACAGGTATCAAATCATCAATAGATAAGGCCATTCTTGGCATAAAGTACGAAATTGAAGCAATTAAATCATGATTAAAAGAAGAAATAGAGATAGAGATGAATCCACAATAGATATCACGCCTATGCTCGATATTGTTTTTATAATGTTAATATTTTTTATCGTAACAACATCGTTTGTTAAAGAGACTGGTGTTGAGGTTAATAGACCCAATGCAGCAACGGCTGTAAGAGATGAGAGGGGCAATATATTAATTGCAATAACTGCTAATGATGAAATATGGATTGATAAGAGAAGAATTGATTTAAGATCAGTTAGAGCCAATGTTGAAAGATTAAAAGCTGAAAATCCAGAAGGTTCAGTTATTATTCAGGCTGATAAAGCATCAAAGACAGGCTTTTTAGTTGAGACTATGGATCAAGTAAGACTTGCAGGAGTTCAAAATGTTTCAATCGCTGCTTCAAACGATTGATCTAAAAAATAAAAAGACTATCGCCATTCTTGGTGGAGTTTTCAGTACTTTTTTTATATTTCTAATTATTTATGTAATTATTCTGCCTAGTGGGAAAGCTTTTAATTCTGTAAAGGATTCGAGTGTTGTTGATTTTGTTAGGTTAAGAAAAAACGATTATCTTAATGAAAGAGAAAGAGCATTGCCTGATAAACCACCTCCGCCCAAAAAACCACCACCGCCTAAGCTAGAGACTCCTGATATTGTGCAACCAACTACAGCCAATTTAGATATAAAGTTTCCGGATATCAAAACTCCTGTAGATTTGAAAGGAGCAATGCTAAAAGGCTCAAATTCTGTTGCATCCAACAGCGCTCTAATACCTCTTGTAAGAATAGCTCCTCGTTATCCTAGAGAAGCATTACTTTCAGGAAAAACAGGTTTTGTTACAATCAAATTAACTGTAGATGAGGATGGTAAAGTTATAGATGCAGTTATTAGTGAGTCAAGACCTCCTAGAGTTTTTGATAGAGCAGCTATACAAGCTGTATTAAGATGGAAATTTAAGCCACGTGTTGTTGGTGGAGTTGCAGTACAACAGGTTGGGTCAACTACTATAGAGTTTAATTTATGATTAAAAATATGCTTTTTACATTTATTCTTTTTTTGAGTATTTCTGCCACTTCTCAGGAAGCTATTCAGCAATGGGTTTATAACATGCTTGAAAGAGCTCAAATAAATGTTGATAAAGGAAATCTTGAGGAAGCTGAAAAAACATATAAATACCATGCAGATGATTCAGCATCAAACAAATCTTATGATCATTTTGTTATTCTCAGAACCTATGCTTATTTTCTACTTTCACAAGATCGAAATGAAGAGGCATTATCCTATTTAAAAATAGCTGATAAGAAAGACAGAATGCCTGATTATGATGTTTTTATGCTCAAGTATGTATTGGGACAAGTTCTTTATGTAAATGGAGAGAGAGATGCAGCTAAAAAATCATTTCTTGAATGGGTTAAGTTAGGGACAGATAAGAATTTCGATTTAAGGCCAGAAGGCTACGCAACTCTTGCCACCATTTATGCTCAAGATGCAGAATGGGATGATGCGCTAATATACATAACACTGGCACTAGAAAATTCATCTATATTTATGGAAAACTGGGCACAGTTGAAGTTCTCTATTCATGCAGAAAAAAAACAGTATATGCTCGCTCTAGAAGTTGCACAGGATTTAGTCAGGTTCAAGCCTAAAAACAAAGCTTACATTGAGCAAATGGCAGGCGTATATAACGTAATTAGATTTGAAGAAGAGTCACTTGCATCGCTAGAGTTTAAGCTCCAACAAAATCTTTTAACTAAATCATCTGAGTATGTTAATTTAGCAAATTTTTATCTGTATAAGAAACTACCTATAGACGCATCAAAGGTAATAGAAAAAGGCTTAAAATTAGAAGTATTGGATAATGATATTAAAAATAATGAACTGCTAAGTAACGCCTTTATTATTGCTAAAGATTTTAAAAATGCCATCAGAGCACTAATTAATGTTACAAAAATATCTGATGACTCTAAGTATGATTACAGAATAGGACAAATTTATCTTCAAAACTCAGAATACAGTAACGCAATTAAATTCTTTAAAATTGCTAGAAATAAAGGATGGGAGTCTAAGCTAGGCTCATTAGAGTTACTAATAGGAATATGCTTTATTGAGTTAGACGATTTTGATAGTGCCAGAGTTGAGTTAGCAAAAGCATCAAATTTTGGAAAAGAAGAAGAGGTGGATCCATGGGTAAGTTATATGGATTCTACTGAAAGTCTTCGAGCAGCCTCAAGCTAAGGAACTTCCTATAAATAATTTGGTCTATATTAATATGTTATGTAAATTTTTTTAATATCTTCTCGTATATAATTACACATAATGATTATTAGCACCAAGCAACTCATACGTTCCTTCGAAGTAGGGTCAGAAAAAGTTCTTGCATTAAAAGGTATTAACCTTCAGGTAGATGCAGGAGAATTTATTTCTATAATGGGGCCGTCTGGCTCTGGCAAGACTACCTTGATGAATATTATTGGCTGTCTAGATACACCGACAAGTGGTGAATATTATCTAAACAATCAATTAGTTAATAATCTTAACGAAGATGAGCTTGCAAGTATAAGAAATAAAGAAATTGGGTTTGTTTTTCAATCATTTCACTTGCTAGCTAAAAACTCAGCATTAAACAATGTTATGTTGCCATTAAAATATGCAGGAACAGAGAGAGAAGAGGCAGAGCAAAGAGCTAGAGATGTATTAGAACAAGTAGACTTAACTGATAGAGTTCATCATGGACCCTCAGAGTTGTCTGGTGGACAGCAACAAAGAGTTGCCATTGCTCGAGCTCTAGTTAACAAACCAAGTATCTTATTTGCTGATGAACCTACTGGTAATTTAGATTCAAAAACCGGTGAAGATGTTATGAATCTATTTAAAGAGCTTAATAATGAAGGACAAACTATAATATTAATTACACACGAGGAAGATATAGCAAATCAATCAAAACGAATCATTAATATTCGCGATGGTTTAATCGAATCGGATAAAAAAAATTAATAATTATGAAAAAATTTATACAAAAAAAACAAATTTTAAGAACTATATTATTATTTTCAGTGACGGCTATTTTTTTAGCTTCATGCGGATCTAATGATAGCTCTTCTGATGAGACAACTTTTTACAAAAAGGAATCAGTTTCATCAAAGAAACTTGAAGTAACTATAGAGGCCTCTGGAGTAATAGAAGCAATATCTTCTGTTGAAATAAAATCTAAAGCTTCTGGGGAAGTCCTCTATTTAGGTGCTGAAGTGGGAGACTTTGTTGAAAAAGGTTCTATGTTGAGCCAAATAGACCAAAGAACTCCACAAAATAATTTGGATCAGGCTAAAGCAGACTTAGAAGCTCAAAAGGTAAGACTTCTTAATGCCGAAGCACAATATGAAAGACAAAAGAGTCTTCATGAAAGCGGTAATATTTCTGATAAAAGTTATGAAGATATTCAAGAAAGTTTCTCTCAAGCTAAGTCAACTCTTGTTAGAGCTGAAGTAAACTATGAAAATACAAAGATAGCTTTGGATGATACTGTTGTTCGATCTCCAGTAAGCGGGACAGTAATTTCAAGAACTGTTGAAGTTGGGCAGGTAATATCCTCACCAACTTCTGCTGTGGGCGGCGGCACAATCTTAATGACTATGGCTGATTTATCAAAAGTAAGAGTAAGGGCTCTTGTTGATGAAATTGATGTTGGTAAAGTTGCTATAGGTCAAAAAGTATCTATTAAAGTTTCTGCATATAGAGATCAAGAATTTATTGGAATAGTTTCTAAAATTGAACCAAAGGCAAGAGTTGAGCAAAACGTTACAACCTTTCCTGTCTTGATTGATATTAACAATGATTCAAACCTTCTTCTTCTTGGAATGAATACAGACGTAGTTATTGAAATTTTGAATAAAGATGTTTCCCTTACCGCACCATCAATGTCTTTGAGAACCAGAAAAGATATTTATTCTGCAGCTTCGTTAATGCAAATGGAAAAATCAGACGTTGATACTTTTTTAGTAAACAAAATGCCTGGTGAAAACTTTAATAAATTTATTGTTATAAAAGATTCAAAAAGTGGTCCAGATTTAACATGGGTTGAAATAGGCATATCAGACTTATCAAATGTAGAAATCATCAATGGTTTGGATATGGGAGATGTAATTTATATCCTTCCTAGTATGAGTCTTATTGAATATCAGAAGCGTTTCAAAGAAAGAGTAAATGCTAGTTTTAGCTTTGGTGCTTAAGAATATTTAATGCTATTTAAAGAATCCATAATTTCAGCAATTATCGCAATTAGATCTAATGCTATGAGATCTTTCTTAACTTCTCTTGCAATTATTATTGGAACTGCTTCTGTTATAGCTGTTATTGGTATAGGCTCAAGTGCTAATGCTGCCTTAGAAGAACAGATTGATGACCTTGGAGGAAGAACTTTAAGCGTCCAACCTAGTCAGAGAAGAAGTGGCGCAGTTACTCTTGGAGTAAATCCTTTGGTAATAAAAGATGCAGAAGCTTTAGCAAAAAATAAAGATCATGATTGGAAGATATCTCCAACTATGACAGCTTACAGACAAATTAAATTTAAAAACTCAAATATGAGAGCTAGGGTTGGAGGCTATCTTCCTATTCATTTTAATGTCAGGGGCTATGATTTAGAACATGGCAGACTATTTAACGAAAATGATAATCTTGGACGAAAGAAAGTTATTGTTATTGGCTCCAAGGTCCCTAAAGAACTTAAAACTTCTGTAAAAAATATCCTTAATAAAGATATAACGCTTGGCGGAGTTACATATAAAGTCATAGGTATTTTAGAAGAGGAAGGTTCAACAGGTTGGCAAAATCCTGATGAAGAAGTCTACATACCAATATTAACAGCAGCACAAAGAGTTTTTGGAACAGATAGACTTGATAGCATCAATGTTGGAATAGCAAACGATACGAATGTAGATTACGTGATGATGACTATAGAACAGATATTAAGACAAAAGCATGATATAGGTCCTGGACAAGATAATGACTTCAGGATTAATGATTATAGTCAATTTTCAGATCTCAGAAGACAAGCTACAGGAATCTTTACTGCTTTAATCGCAGGAATTGCATCTATCAGTCTCCTTGTAGGAGGTATTGGTGTTATGAATATAATGTTAGTGTCAGTTACAGAAAGAACACGTGAAATTGGTCTTAGGAAGGCTCTTGGGGCCACTCAAAGAGCAATAATGATGCAATTTATAGTAGAAGCTGTTTTGCTATGCTCTATAGGAGGTCTTGTTGGTGTAACTCTTGGAACATTGTTGCTGTTGGCATTTACAGCCTTTAATGATTGGATCTTTACTATGCCGATAAGTGCAATGATTGGCTCGATTACATTTTCAGCAATAGTTGGTTTATTTTTTGGGATTTGGCCTGCTAGAAAAGCTGCAAAATTAGATCCAGCAACATCGTTAAGATACGAGTAATTCCTCATAAATTTTTAAAATTTCTTTATTTTTTGTAGGCAAAGAATATTCCTTGCTAACATATTTAAAGATAGCGTCTTGGTTCATGAAATCATTACCTACATATGCTTGAATTAAACTTTTTAGTGATTCTAAATCATCAGGAATAGCTAGTAACTCATTGGGCAAAATATCTGACATATGACCAACATTAGTTGAGATAACAGGAATCTTTAAATGCAATGCTTCAAGAGCTACTCTAGGGCCACCTTCATTTCGAGAAGATATGATTAATATCGATGCATTTTTATAATATTCGATCAAATTTTCAAAGTTGATCTCATCAATAATCGTTACTTTATTTTCTAAAGAATTAGACTTTATCAACCCTAAAAGATTGGTTTTTTCGTTACCACTTCCAACAATAACAAGATTACTCTCAATCCCAACCCAGGATTGAATTAATAAATCAAAACCTTTAACTTTTTCTAATCGGCCTACTGCTAATGCATATTTTTTATTTAGTTCAAGTTGATCTGGTAGAGAAGGGGACCACCAGTTCTTAACTACTATAGATTCTATATTGAGAGATTCTTTTGCTAAATTACTTACAGCAATAATTTTGTCAGCTTTTTCATACATTGATATATTATTTTTAATACCATGAATACTGGCGACATGCTTTACCTTTATAAATCTTTTAATATTATTTATAACGGTAGCGGTTTTAGATCCGTGCGTATGAATTATATCTGGGTTAATAGATTTAATTTTTGAGTAAAGTCTAAAAAGACCAATCAAAGATCTTCTATTGAAATTCTCTATAGAAACAACATTTTTAATTCCAAATTTTAAGGCTATAGATTTATTACAAAGAATAGTTACATCGCAATCTCTTTGTTGAATTAAAGAAAGCTCATCGACATGCTGTTCAATACCAGCAAACACATCACTGAGAACAAGGTGAATTATTTTCATATTTTAATCTTTTGAATTAATTTATAGGCCAACTTTTCGACCTCTGCAAACACTTCATGATGTTCGTTTTGTGGCTGCATTTTGATTTTTACTAGGCCATCTACCATTTTAGAGTATTCGAGATAGCCAACTTGCTTATTCACTAGCAGTTGGTTTATTTGGCTAATAACTTTATTTTTTCTTAAATATTTCATATTAAATAAAAAGGTTTTACCTTTGGTTGAAAGACTTTCATAGACCATATTTATACTATCCTGGGTAACTACTTTTATCGATGCCTTTTTAATAACTTCATTAAAATCCTCATTCTCAAGTGAGATATTATTTGAACTATTAGATAGTAGACTGAGTTTCTTTAACATTCTCGCAGGAGTTCGTCTTGATGAGAAAATATGCCATTTTTTGTCTGGATAAATAGCTATTACGTATTCTATTTGCTGAATTAATTTATTTTCATTAAAAATATAATGTTTGTTCTTACCACCAATACCTATTAAACCAATTCCCTCATCGATATCATCATCGTAAACATTGGCAAGAGACCCCTCAAAATAGATAACATTATCATTTATGGGCAACCTATATGAATCATGCAAGGGTGCACAAATAATATCAAAATCTTTTTTAAAGAAGCCTGGAACCAAAACACTTATTGAAAGAACATCTTTATTAAAATCTTTTTTTAGCTTCTTTTTAACTTCTAGAATTCTTGTGTGAACACCTGTTCCAGCTCCAATAACAATATCTAAATTCATTTTACGATACTTAAAGTATCGATAATCATCTATGCCGGAACCAAATGCACCATTTGTATAATAACTAAGCACATCATCAAGACGCCCCCATGATGAAACTTTATACTCTTCCTCAATAATCTTTATATTTTCATTTTTACTGATTTCATCAAGCAAAGCTTTTACTTGCTTTTCATGGCCTATTTTTCCATCTTTAATCCATAAAATATTCATAACTTGTTATATTGAGCATGTTAACTCTATCAATTTATAACATATACAAAGTAATGCAAGAAAACCTTAGACAGATAGC
>MDSY01152088.1_pt1 | contig 12958 bp, 13 predicted proteins | sample 811131 | NCBI WGS metagenome assembly MDSY01 (sample SAMN05326643, study PRJNA326480) | marine metagenome | isolation source: seawater | place: Atlantic Ocean: South West | collected 2010
ATTAAATTAAATTAAATTAAATATAGCCGTTTATATAGCATGATCTAAAGCTAAAAGAGCTTAATGAATGAAATAAACTAAATCTGTTATATTTTTTCAGGTAAGTCATGATTAAACCCTAAAGTAACTAGAACATCATGATATTCTGTTGTAAGTTTAACCTGTTCATTAGTTCTTTCGAGTATTGCATACGATTCTTCAAAAAATTCTTTACTCAAAAGAGATTTATCTTTTTTAGCTAAAAGGTCAATACCCCTAGCAATACGTGCAAGCAGAATTTTTGAATCACATTTATTTTTATTATCTAATCGTCCAAGAAGTTCTGTAACACAATCCTTAGGCATTATTTCTCTACATTGCCCACCTACACATGAGCGACGTAAAATTTTAGTAAGAGGAGGGTTTTGACATCCAAAGAAAAAAGAATTCAAATCTTTGTCAGGGCTTTTAACGTCTTTGTCATCGGTTGGTGTGCTGACAGGAGATTTAACTGATCTAAATGAGTTAGGTCCCGATAATAAAGCACTTGATGCTAAACTTGTTAAGACTAAAATTCTTTTAACATGAATCATATAAACTCCAAATTTTACGATAAAAATTTATAATAACATGAAAAAAATTTAAACCAAAATTTAAATTATACCAGTGATAAATAAAGATAAAAGAAGTGTTAATTTTGATAAAATAATAAAAAAAGTGAAATTTTTAGAGTTATTAACACGATAACTATATATAAAAGAGAAAAAAATGAAATATATAAAATTAAGTTTAAAAATAACCTTGTTTACAATAGTAAGTATATCAATACTATATCAAGTATTAACAATAGAAACCAATACACATACAAAAACTCAAGATGATAATAAACTAGCAAAAAGTATATTTAATATGGCAAGTCAAGCGAATATCAAGACGTTAACTAAATAAAAAAATTAACCTGAATCTTTTTCTAGTTTTTGTAGTATTTGTTTTGTAATAACAAAATGTTTTTTAGCCACCAGATCAAGTTCATCAACACCATGTTTTTTTAGAAAATCATAAGCAAATTGTGTAACATGTTTTGATGATCCTTTAGGAAAGGGCAGTTTGTAGGCTTCTGTAATTTTTTTGATAGAATTTACAAAATGATGTCTGGCAACAACACTGGCACAAGCAACTGAAAAGTTAGTTTCAGCTTTAGGTCGCTGCAAAAGTGTAATATTAAGATCTTTAGTACGAAGAGAGTTTTTTAATAAGGAAGCATTACCAAATTGATCACAAAGAGCATGGCTACAATAACCTTGTTTTAAGGTATCTTCTATAACTTTCATGTGTGCCCATGCAAGTAAGTGGTTTAGATTTTTAAATTTATCGTAAACAGTATTATAACTTGCATTTGCCATAATCATAACAGCATGCTGGCATTTTTGTTGGATTAGTGTCGCTAAATTAGCAATCATAGAATCTGATAATTGCTTGCTATCTGTAATACCTAATCCTTCTAATTCTGGCTTTATTGCCGGTGTAACTCTAACAGCTGCAATAACAAGCGGGCCAAAATAATCTCCTTTTCCAGATTCATCAACACCAATAAGATCATCTGGGTCAGCATCGTCACCAATTAGTTTAGTAACATCTTTTTGGTCTTGCATATTTTGTGAATCAGCTAATTGAAGGGGTGTTAAAAATAAATGTAAGTCAGCTTGAAGTGTAGTTAAAAATGAATCCGACTTAATTTGCGAAAAATCTAGTCTAATCCCTTTTTTGCTTTTATAAATTCGCAAAATTTCTGAGTGTTTATCGTTTGATATTAAAAATTGAATACCATATTGGATCTCTCGGTATGGATTAATTTGATATGAATGCTCTTCTAAAAGATTTTTTATATCTCTATATAATGTTGCAAGACTAGAATAGGTATTTAGCATGGTTTTATATTAACAAAAAAAAAGACCTTTTATATACTAAAAGGTCTTTTTTGGTTTAGTTAACTTTAACGTTACTTTTTTGATCCAGAAGAAGCTTTAGTAGTTTTAGTACTACCTGTATTCATCATTTCATCAAAAATATTTGATACATGATTATTTAAAATATCTAACGATTTATTATTACTTGCTACTAACCAATCGATCATATCTTTATTATTATTAATGATTTGTTTCCATGCTTTTTTAGCATTTTCCAGTCCTTCACCATTTTGTGTGCTTTTTGTTAAACCACTTACGATATTATTTAAGTCTGTAGATTGTTTTTTTGCTTTTTTTGATAATTCAATAGATTGAGCCATATATTCTTCTTGTAAATTTTCCCATGTTTCTTTTGTTTTATTAAAAATTCGGACTGCATTTCCTGATTCTGCTGACTTGTAAAAAGCATTGAATTGATCATTTAATTGATTTCCAATTTGCTCATTGAATGTCTCATATATTGTTTTTGTACTCATCTTAGCCCACCTTTTATATTTATTTATTTTGGATATTAATATATTTATAATAACAATTTATTTTTAAATAACAAGCAGATTTTTTAAGTTATTTGCACGTACTCACCTGGAGCAGAACAAATCTGATGTTTTTTTAATAATACCGGTGGTTTTACTTTTTTACCAAGTTTACCTAACAACCATTTATTCCAATGTGGCCACCAACTGCCAGAATGTGTTCTAGATGTATTAAGCCATTCTTCAGTAGTGTTATAACTTTTGGAGTTGGTATGATATCTAAACGCTTTTGCATTTGGTTTTACAGGTTGAATAACACCAACTATATGACCATAATTAGATAAAACAAATTCTACATTTTTTACATGTTGAGTTAATTCAAACGCCGACTCCCATGGAACAATATGGTCATCTGTTGTCGCTAAACAGTAAACATCGCAACTAATATCAGCTAAATTTAAAGGAGTGTCCAATAAAGATAATTCGTTGGCTTTTGCTAACTTGTTTTCTAGATAGAAATTTCGTAAATAAAATGAATGTAAGGCTTCGGGTATTCGTGTAGTATCACCATTCCAAAACATGATTTCATTGGTAACGGGTTCTTTGCCAAGTAAATAATAGTTTAAGACACTACTCCAGATTAATTGCTGTGGTTTTAGCAGGTCAAACATGGTGCCCATATCTTGACCATGAAAATAACCCTTTTTACTCATTCTATCTTCAATGGCTTTAATTTGATCTTCATCAATAAAAACGCCAATATCACCAACATTTTTAAAATCTACAAGAGATGTCAAAAATGTAGCACTAGATACCTTCGATTCCATTTTATGTTTTTTTAGGCAGGATAATAAACAGGCTAATAATGTCCCACCAACACAATAACCCACAGCATGTACTGATTTGAATTTAAATTGCTCTTCAATAGCAGTTAATGCCGTTAATGGCCCTTCCTGCAAATAATCTTCAAATGTTACAGATCGGTGATCTGAATCGGGATTAATCCAGGAAATCATAAAAACACTTACCCCTGATTTTACTAACATTTCAACCATGGATTTATCAGGACAAAGATCCATAATATAATATTTATTGATAAACGGAGGAATAATTAAAACAGGTTTTTCATACACTGTTTTTGTTTGTGGTTTATAATAAATTAACTCAATAATATCATTTCGAAAAACAACGGTGCCCTCTGTGGTTGCAAGTGTTTTGCCAAGAATATAAGCATCTTTATTGACTGGATTTACTGTAAAGTTACCAACAGATGAATTTTGTAGTTGATCAACAAATGTATGGATTCCATGACAAATATTTTTGCCTTTGTTTTCAAATGTTTTTTGTAATAATTCGGGGTTAGAAAACAAGAAGTTTGATGGGGAAAGTGCCTCTGTTAATTGTCGTATATAAAAAGAAACTGTTGCTTTGGTTTTGATATCAATGTTTGGATTTAATTCGATGGTTGATTGTAACCAATTGGTAAATAGTAAATAAAATTGTTTGATAGTGTCAAAATAAGGATTTGTTTGCCACTCATCATGTGAAAATCGGTAGTCTTTTTTTGTAGGTTCTACAATAGGAGCAATCTCTTTGCCTTCAAGTCGTTCGATAAGATAAAGATTTAATTTACCTAAGTCTTCTAATAACGTTTTTTGAGAATCAAGTAAATCTGGTTGTTGAGATAACGAAATCATCCATTTTGATAATGCTGTATTAAAAGAACCCATTGTAGGTGCAATAAATGAAAAATACTCATTCATTGATTCAAAGGGGTTTGCCTGATTCTGCGATGATTCTGCTTGATTTTGTGATGATGTTTTTTCATCAGTAGCTTGTTTTGAGTCAGATCGATTGCTGTTGGTAAATGTATCAAATATATCGCTGCTTTTTGAAAAGGATTCTTGAAAATTTTGTGTCATATTTTCAAATAAATTAGCCTGAGCTTTTGAAGTGCATTCTAAAGCATCCTTAAAACTCTCTGTAAACTGATTAGAGAAAAAATTATCCAATATATAAACCCCTTTATTGATCAAATAATAATTAAAGCTGAATTCATAGTTTAGCATAATAAAAGAAAAATAATAAACAACTTTTTATTAGGTTTAAAAAAAGTGTCATTAGGGTACAACTTTATTTAAATAACTTAAATTATAGTAATAAAGTGGGAATTATGAATTCAAAAAATAACAAACGGAATGCGTTAGTGACAGGTGGTATAACAGGTATAGGTCTAGAGGTAGTTAAGGGGCTAAAAAAGGAAGGGTATTTAGTTATAGCTAATTATCCGCCTGATATGAAAGAAAAAGCCTTAAAGGTAAAGCAAGAGTATGGTGTTGAAATAGTAGAATTTGATGCGTCTAATTATTCAGCCGTTGAAAAAGCTGTAATAAAACTAAAAGATAACTATGGGTCAATTGATATTTTGATTAATAATGCAGGTATAACCAGAGATAGTTTTTTACATAAAATGCCAGTTGATGATTGGCAAGCGGTATTAAGAACAAATTTAGATTCAGTATTTAATTGTTGTCGCGTTATTTTACCAAGTATGAGAGGGAATGAATTTGGTAGGATTATTAACATTAGCTCAGTAAATGCGTTAAAGGGCCAAATAGGACAAACAAATTATTGCGCATCAAAAGCTGCTATTATTGGCTTTACCAAAGCGTTAGCATTAGAAAATGCAGCAAAAGGCGTAACGGTAAATGCAATTGCACCAGGCTATGTCGATACAGATATGGTGAAAAAAATTGATTCAACAATTTTGGAAACACAAATTTTAAGTCAAATACCAATGAATCGATTAGCTAAAACGAGTGAAATAGCATATTTAATTAGACATTTAATAAAAGATGAATCAGCTTATTTAACAGGTCAAACAATTTCTATTAATGGTGGCATGTACTTTCATTAGACATAAAACGTGATTATAACAAAAAAATTATCATCATAAAGTCGTCAAATTATAGTTGTTTATTGTAATAGTGTTGTATAGACTAAGTGGTAAAATAATAATACATTAGGTTAGCAAAGTCATGGCAATTAACAATAAAATAAATGAGCTAATTAAAGAATTTATTTATATTATTTATACTGAAAATTATTATAATGATACAAATAACACATTTATAGAACGCTATGTTGCTAAACATCCTTTATTAAAACCAGAGCTGATTATTATTAATGATCAAATTCAAGGGTTTAAAAAAGTATCTAAAAAGGTTACGTCATTAGAAGAGTTTCCAATTTATTTAGAAATTGAAGGGATCTGTGAAAATAAAGATAGTTATTTAATTGATTCAATAGATTTATATTCAGAAACCTGTTTGAATTGTCAGAAACGCTTAACAGATATTATTTATGTTACAAATTTATTTAATCATTATATTTCTTTTGAACGAACCATTGATGTATCAAATCCAAAAGAGGAATCGATTATTATTACTTCAAAAATTCAAGATTATTTAATAATAAAATCAGAGACAGAAAAACTAGAATCCTTAACTTATAATGATTTAATTGAGAATGATAATAATGATTTAGTAATGAACCTTAGTCAGTTTAAAGCAGCATTAAAAATTCATTTAAATTATTTTGTTGAATTTATTAAAATTTGCCATGATATTTTAATTGAGGATATACCTTTAAAAACGATTAAACCTGAAATAGAAGCTTTTTTGGAGGAAAATAAATGAATAAAGCGATTCATATATTACAAGAAGGAAATAATTTAAAACGTGACTTAGCAAGAGAGGTTTTATCAAAAATTTTATCTGGACAAAGTGCTGATAAAGAAATAGAAGACTTTTTAACTGCATTTGAAGCCAAACCATATCATTGGGAAGATTTGCTAGGTTTTATTCAAGCGATGAAAGATAACTGTATTAACATAAAATCATCTATAAAAAAACCAATCATGGATGTATGTGGAACAGGGGGCTCAGGAAAAGATAGGTTTAATATTTCAACTGCAACGGTTTTTGTGTTAGCTGCAGCTGGTGTTTATGTTGCAAAGCATGGTAATTATGGTTCAAAAAGACCTAATGGTAGTTTTAATTTTTTAGAAGAAATGAATATTCCATTTCAATTTGAAGTAAATGAAATAGGAATGTTGTTAAGGCAATCGAAGTGTTGTTTTTTATTTGCACGTTACTTTCATCCAGGAATGAGGCATGTGGTAGCCGCAAGAAAAAAAATAGGAAGACAAACTGTTTTTAATATTTTAGGTCCGTTAGTAAATCCAGTTGATTTAGATTATCAGTTAATTGGACTATCTACAGAAGATAATATTCCTGTTTTGATTAAAACCGTTCAGTCATTACCTATAAAAAAGGTTATGTTTTGTATTGGGGGTGATGGTAGAGATGAGGTGAGTCTTGTTGGAAAAACAAAGTTTATTAGTGTTAAAGGTAAGGAGATCGAAGAGTTTGAGTTTGATTTTTCAAAAGAAATAGAATGTATTAAAACAGATTATGCGTGTGGAGATAGCCATGAAAATGCATTAACATTTATTAATATATGCATAGAAGAAGATTGGGAAAATCCCATTATAAAGCACATTAGTATAAACGCAGCAGCAGCCTTGTTATGTTCTGGAAACGTATCTTCTTTATCGGAAGGTTATGATAAATCAATGAAATTATTTAAATCAGATGCTGTTATTAAAGCAATAAATTACTATAAAGAGGTTGCCGCTAAATTAAAATGATTTATGTATCAAGTTATGATACAGTTTTAATATGCATTTTGAAGCTAAGAGAGCGATAATAAAACAAATTTTAATGATATTATTTTGTATGCTAACGCTAATCCATTCACCTATTTTTGCTAATGATATAGTGTCACATAATCAAGCCATAGATATTATCTCAAAAACAGAGGCCATGTTACGTAGTAACAGTAGTATGATGGACATGACCATGAAAATAGTAACACCAAAATGGCAGAGAACTATCAAATGTTCCATTTGGTCGAAAGGGTATGATTATTCGTTTATTAAAATTCATTATCCAAGAAGAGATAGAGGGATAACGTTTTTAAAGCGTGAAAAACAAATGTGGCAATATATACCCAAGGTAGAACGTGTGATAAAAATTCCGCCATCTATGATGATGCAGTCTTGGATGGGATCAGATTTTACCAATGATGACTTGGTAAGAGAAAGTTCTTATATTACCGATTACAATGTTACTTTGTTAGAGACAACTACAAAACATTATAATATTCAATTAATTCCGTTAGAAACAGCCCCTGTTACCTGGGGGAAAGTAATCATGCATATAGATAAACAAACGTATATTCCTAGTTATCAGGCATTCTATGATGAATTAGGAGCCTTAGTGAGAATTATGGAAATGACAGATGTTAAACAGATAGGAAAAAAATGGTATCCCATGAAATGGTTGATAAAGCCTCAAGAAAAACAGAAGCAAGGTCATAATACGATGATAGAGATTACACAATTAAAAATTGATATTCCGATTAAAGATACCTTGTTTAGCCTAAGAAAATTAACAGAATAATGAGATGCTAGTAATTAAATTAGCATGGCGAAACATTTGGCGAAATAAAAAACGAACTTTTGTGACCCTTGGTTTATGTACAATCTGCACAATATTTCTAATTTGGTACGAAGCGTTTAATGATGGAAGTCATCAAAAAATGATTCGTGATGTTGTAGAAATGTATCCAGGCTATATACAAATCCAACAAAAAGATTATTTTGATAGACCCAGTTATGATCATTTAATAACAAATGTTAGCTCAGTAAAACAACAATTAGAAGCAGTTGGGGGTATTCAAGCAAAAACCGTTCGCTTTGAAGCACCATCCCTGTTTTCTAGCAAGGATGTATCTTATGGGGGATTATTAATAGGAATTGAACCCGAAAATGAAGCGCAGATTTCTCGGCTTAAAAAAGCATTAGTAGCAGGCCGTTTTATTACAAGTAACGATACCCGTGGGGTATATATGGGAAAGGATTTAGCAAAAAAATTGCATCTTAATCTTGGCGATGATTTTGTATTTATGTCTTCAGCAATCGATCGATCAATAGCAGCTGATACAGTTACCGTAAAAGGCTTATTTGAAAGTAATTTATTTGATTCAGATATCCAATTTGTATTTATCAATAAGGCATTTATGGATGATATATTTCTTGTTCAAGATATGGCATCTTATATGGTGATAAAACCAACAAATATAAGTGATTCATTGGTATTAGCAGAGACATTAAGCAATCGCTTGGCTAGTACAACATTAGACGTATTATCATGGCGAGAATTATTGTCTAGTTTTGTACAATTTGTTGAAATGGATGAAGCCATGGGCCGGATGGCGATTATTATAGTTGTCTTAGTCGTGTTTTTTGTAATTATGATTTTTAATTTTATATCGATTTATAATCGCACTAAAGAAGTAGGGATGATGAGAGCAATGGGAACATCTGATTGGCAAATTATAGGGGTGTTAGGTTTGGAATCACTCATTATGACAATGATTAGTATTGTCTTGGGTACGGGTGTAGGCGCTTGGTTAGCGCTATATTTTGAGACAAATCCAATAAAAATTAAACTATCAGAAGATGTCTTAGAAATGTATCATCAATTTGGGATGTTAGATTTTACAATTCCAACACGATTTTCTATAGATGCCATTTTATTTGGTGTGATAATGATCAGCATTATTAATGGTTTAGCGATTATGTTTCCTATTTGGAAAATATTACAAGTAAAGCCACGTGCGGCACTGCAGGGTAACTAATGAATTTATTAATGGTGATTTTGGCATGTCGAAATTTAGCTAGAAATAAAGTTCGAACAACGATGGTGATTACAATGATAGCCTCTAGTTTAGTGTTGTTGATGTTTTTTCAAGGATTTATGGAAGGCGTGATAGAACAAATGACAAAAGATACGGTACGATCTCAGACATCTGATATAACAATTTATGGTAAAAAATATCGAAAAGAAAAAGAATTAAACAATAGATTAACGCATAAAAAATATGTCTTAAAACAATTAAGTAATATCGATATCATCGAAGCCCATTTTCAACGATTAGAACATGATGCCATGATTGCATCAGCTTATTATTCTCAAGGAATTAAACTCGTTGGCTTAGAGGCAGAAAAAGAAAAAGATGATTTTATATTATCAACAAGAATCAAAAAAGGTGAGTATCATTTTCCAACAGAAAATTCAATTTGGATTGGCCATGCGTTAGCTGAAAAATTAGGTATCGATATACATCGAAAAATCATTTTAACCGTTCAAGATAATGATGGCGAGATTACAGGAGAAGCATTTCGAGTAGTTGCTATAATACAAACAAATAATCCAAAAATAGATCGAGCAACTGCCTTTATATCACTAGAAAAAGCAAAATCATTTTTTAAAATGGATGATATAACACAATTATCAATCAAAATTAATGATCAAGCGACATTAAGAGAAGCGCGAGATATGATTCAAGGTAAGATTGGCGATCCTTATGAGGTATTTACATGGCGGCAACTATTTCCTAGTTTGCAGTTTATGGAAACAGCCACAAGTTCTTACATAAAGATTTGTTATGCCATTATATTTATCATCATGATGATTGGTTTTGTTGGTGTTATTATGATGAGTATTATGGAACGTGTAAGAGAATTTGGTATTATGTTGGCCATTGGCAATAAATTTAAGCAGATAAGTTGGATTGTATTTTGGGAATCATTGATCATGAGCTTTTGCGGGTTTTTAATTGGAATGGGTGTAGGCTTTGGCATATTATATATATCAAATCAAACAGGAATTAATTTAAGCTTATTTGGAGATGGGTTTGAGCAATTTGGAATAGCGAATATTATATATCCACCTATTAAACTTAGTTATTGTCTAACACCTTTTGTAGCAATAATAATAACGTCAATGTTATCTATAATCTGGCCCTTAAGAATTTTATATAAATTAAAGCCGATTCAATCGATACAATTTAATTAAGGAGTAACAGTATGAGTATTATAACATTAGCTAACATCTCTAAAACATATTCTGAAAAGACAGCTTATAAAACCGTTGCGTTAGATGATATTAGTTTAGCTGTTACTGAAGGCGAATTTTTAGCTATTAGTGGGCCATCTGGATCTGGAAAAACAACATTGTTAAATCTGATTGGAGGATTAGATAGTCCTAGCAAAGGACGTATTATCTTAAATAATAAAGATATAACAGGGCTAAAAGAAAATGAGTTATCTCAAATCCGTTTACATCACATTGGTTTTATTTTTCAAGCATATAACTTAATTCCTGTGCTAACAGCCATGGAAAACATGGAATATATTTTAATGTTACAACGAGTAAAAAAACAAGAAAGAGAACAACGTGTAAAAGACGTGGCATCACGTTTGAAAATAGATGAATTACTACATAAAAAGCCAAGTGAAATGAGTGGGGGGCAGCAACAACGGGTTGCCATTGCACGTGCAATTGTATCAAAGCCAAAATTGATTTTGGCTGATGAGCCAACGGCGAACTTAGATTCCAAAACAGGTGATATATTATTAGAGTTAATGAAAGAGCTTAACGAGGAACATAAGATGACGTTTATTTTTGCAACTCATGATTCATCCGTAATTCAAAAAGCAAAACGGCATATATCATTATTAGATGGTATGGTTTTAGATGATACAACTAAATAAGTGTTATAGTTTACTTGGTTGGATTTTTATAACAGCTAGTGTTATTCATGCAACGGCTTTAGTCGTCTCAAGCGATCAATCGACAATAGCGGCTTTATCACATAGCGCCACTAATCACGATACAACATCGTATGTGTATAGTCGATTTCAAACAAGGATCAAGTATCAGATAAAATCATTTATAACATTAAATACTTGGCTTGATATAGAAAGTTACTGGGCAAACAAATCCTTGAGTTCATTAGGCATAAAAACAGATTATCAAAATAATAAGTTACCTATCACGCTTTACAAATCATTATATAGATCCGATTTTTATCAATTAAATGCCGTTTTAAAAAGAGCCTATGCTGTGATATCGTTATCTAATTCAGATATAAGATACGGTTTACAACAATTTCCTGTTGGAGTAGGCATAATATTTAGACCAACAGACATCATAAATACTTATGATGTATTAAATCAGATGCTAGCCGATCAATTGGGTCTTGTAGGGATTTTATATCAATATAATCTATCACCCGTTGCTCAATGGCAAGTTATGGCAACGCATAATGACAAGCGCTTAATCCATAAAGGAGGACGTTTGTTATTGAATATTAATAATATTGATATAAGTACAACCTACATTAACCATGAAGGGGGGCATATGATAGGTGTAGATTATGTTAGCGGGATAGAAAAATTAGGGAGTACTATTTATTCAGAAATTGCAATGAGTCAAGCGAATGATACGAGTAAGTATGGTATAGAAATTGTTTTTGGATTCAATACACTCGTCTATGATCATCTTAGCCTGTTATTAGAACTGTATGCTAAACATGGAAATATAAATAACGTATATCAAGAAAATAGTAATCAAGAGTGGCCTTTTCAATCATCTTATTATCTGGCTAATCAGCTACAATACCAATTAGGGCCTTTGTTTAGTCTTAGTCATACGTGGATTTTAAATATGAATGATATGTCATGGGTATCCTTACCACGTATCAACGTATCATTAAGAGAAAACTTAGATGGAATTATTGGTGGATCTTTTGCATTTGGAGATAGTTATTCTGAGTTTAATGCGTATCCAAATCAGCTTATAGTAGGATTAAATTATTTTTTTTAGATAGATAAAGTTTGTACACAATGTCAACTGTATTAAGCTTTAAAAATATGGTTATTAAAGCTTGCTTGTGCTTTGGCTGCAATCGAAACATAAAGCATTCGTAACGGAATAGCCAGCGCCATTTTTGTGGGTAAGTCACGTGTTAAGTTATCAGCAACAGCCATAATCGCTAAGCTATTAAAAATAGATGTCATTGCACCAATACCTAAGGTAGTAAAACAATTTAAATGACGACTATGTAATAAGGCTGTCGTTAACAACGCTTCTCGAGCAAAAATAGACATTAAAAATAAAGAGTTAGGAGCAGGTGATGAAATAGATGCGGATTTAGCAATAAAATTAATTTCTTTATGATACGATAATCCCATGCCTAGCAAACTTCCCCCTAAAACCGGTAAAATGGTACGGGATAGTTTATGAAAAGAATTAGCTTGATTAGTATTCGTTTGTTTGGATAGAACACAAGCCAGGCTTGATCCAGAACTAGAGCCATAAAAGGTTCCTAATGCATTGAAAAATACTTGTGAAAAACGTAAGCCAGTTAATATCGAATATCCCTTAATAAATGATGATATATCCTTAGCAATAAAAGGAAACATTGTTTTAGGAATATCACGTAGTGATAATTGATTATACATAATACCAATGGTTAAGCTTTGAAGAGGGAACGTAAGACCAGCAACAGAGCTTGCCACGATCGCTTGAAGGATAGGTGCAGCAAGTCTTGATAAGCTAGGCCTTG
>MDSY01030852.1_pt1 | contig 12955 bp, 12 predicted proteins | sample 811131 | NCBI WGS metagenome assembly MDSY01 (sample SAMN05326643, study PRJNA326480) | marine metagenome | isolation source: seawater | place: Atlantic Ocean: South West | collected 2010
CAACATCGTTTGATGGTGCACCATCACCGTGACAACTGCATCCGGTCTCAACAACGAGAGTTTCTCCATTCTTCCAAGGCGGGCCACCTGGCATTGCAAATGCGGGCGCAACCATGAGCAGAGCCATTAATCCGATGATTAACAATCGTGAATTGCGTGACAGCATACTTCCACCCAAATGTTTCCACCATGCCCAGCCCTTTGAACGTTCCTTTTCCACATGCCCCTGTGGGGCATGAATTAAGCTCAACAAACTCTCCTCAAATTTCTTTGATAGCGGTGTTGAGTTGAGACATCATAGCCTTTCCATCACCGAAGAGCATCATGGTTTTGTCCATGTAAAACAAGTCATTGTCGACCCCAGCATACCCAACTGAGAGTGAGCGCTTGATGATTACCACGGTACGAGCCATGTCTGCATCAATGATCGGCATTCCAGCTAATGGCCCTTCGCCGCTTCGGGCGGCAGGATTCGTAGTATCATTTGCGCCAATAATGACTGCGACATCACAATCTGGGAATTCACTGTTAATTTCGTCCATCTCGATCAATTGTTCATAGGGAACATTTGCTTCAGCGAGTAAAACATTCATGTGACCTGGCATTCTTCCAGCAACTGGGTGAATTGCATATTTGACTTCGGTATCAAATTTCTCCGAAATCAAGTCAGCAAACTCTTTCACTTGATGTTGACATTGGGATACAGCCATTCCATATCCTGGAACAATAATGACTTTCTGTGCACCATCAATCATCATAGCGACTTCATCAGCATCAGAGCCAACCTTTGTTCGGCTGACCGACGCCTTTTCACCAGTGCCACCAAACGACTTGAAGAGAACATCAAGCAACGTTCTGTTCATTGCCTTACACATGATGAAGGTGAGAATGAGCCCTGATGCTCCAACCAGTGAACCTGCGATAATGAGAACTGAGTTTCCAATGATAAATCCAGTGAATGCTGCAGCAATTCCAGACAGCGAGTTGAGCAAGGAAACTACAACTGGCATATCTGCACCACCGATAGGTAATACGAGAACGATACCGAGCAAACAGGAAATTCCAATAATTCCCCACATGTAATCGGTGTTTGTAGGTTCACAGATACTGTAGTAAATCAATACGCCAACTGCGATCAAAAGTAGAATTTTGACGCCGTTGAGCCAACTTGGGCCCCAAGTAGGTGTTTTGATCCACTTTCCAAATACGCTGATTCCGCCCTTGAGTTTGTACATTGCCAGCATAGAACCGGTTAGAGTCATCCATCCGACCAATGCAGAAAGTCCTGCAGCGACCATAGTCACTGTCAATTCCAGGCCTTCAGGAATAGTGTTCGAATCCTCAATGTATTTTCGAATCTCAGACAGAGCCACAAGTGCAGATGCTGCACCGCCAAAGCCGTTAAACATGGCGACCAGTTCTGGCATTCCTGTCATTTCAACACGGACAGCGAGCCAGTATCCTATGAGTGAGCCAATAACGAGACCTGCAATGATAAGAGTCCAATATGCAGGTTCACTGGCTAATTCCATAGTTAGAATCGTGGTGATGACGGCAACGAGCATGCCCAGTGCACCGAGTTGATTTCCAAAAGGTGCAGTTCGTGGATGTCCCAACTTTTTGAGACCAAAAATAAACAAAGCGGCAGAAATCAAATATCCAATTGCGACCCAATCTTCCATTTCAAGCCCCCCTTCTCTTCTTTCCAGCAATCATATTGAGCATTCGATTTGTCACCGCAAACCCACCTACAACGTTGATCATTGCAAGCACGACTGCGACAAATGCAAGAATACCTGAAACAACTGTTTCTCCGCCATCATATGCGACATTGGCACCGAGAAGAGCACCAATGATACTGATGCCTGAGATTGCATTTGCACCGCTCATAAGAGGGGTGTGAAGCGTTGCTGGAACTTTTGTAATTAATTCAAATCCGAGGAAGATGGCGAGGATAAACAGCGTAACATTTCCAATTAACATATCTGGGGTCATTCGAGTACACCTCCGAGGCGTGTTTGTTTTGGATGCAGAGCACCCTCATGGCAGAGAAGAACTCCTCCCATACCATTGACATAGAAATCAGAGCCCTCAGGGGCACCGACCAAGATCTCGTCATCTTCGCTGATGGTCAGTTCGCCATCTTTGACGAGTGAAGTGATGAATGTCGTCAGATTGTTTGAATAAAGCATACTTGCAGTAGTTGCAATCGTCCCAGGAAGGTTTGACGTTCCGACAATAATAACTCCATTTTCAGTTGTAATGACTTCGCCAGCCTTCGTATCTTCGCAATTACCACCTACATCAGCATTCATGTCCACTACCACTGCACCTGGTTTGAAATTTTGAATGGCGCTAGAAGGAACGGTAATGGGAGCGGGGCGACCAAATATTCGAGCCGTTGTCACTATGATATCAGCATCAGCTGCAACTCCGCACACGGTATCATTGACTTTCTGGATAAACTCTGGAGTCAAGGGCTTGGCGTATCCTGATTCGTCTTCGAAATCATCCATGCCATCGACTTCAATGAAACGTCCACCCACAGATTCAATTTGTTCTGCTGCAGACTTACGAACATCGGAAGCATAGACGACAGCCCCGAGTCTTTTAGCCGTAGCAATGGCTTGTAGTCCAGCAACTCCACTTCCCATAATTACGACTTTTGCAGGACGAACTGTTCCAGCAGATGTTGTCATCATTGGGATTCCTTTAGGAACATGTGCAGCACCAAGAAGTACTGCTTTGTATCCTGCAAGATTATCTTGACTTGAATTAACATCCATCGATTGTGCTCGTGAAAGTCGTCGTGGAATCATATCCATTGAGAGAAGAGTAATTCCAGCATCGATGCAAGATTTAACGTGTTCTGGATTTCTAAAAGGATCGGCGACACAGGCTATACGTGAGCCTTTTGCAATTCCATCGATACCAGGGAATTGAATCGAAATGATTGTTTCACAAGACAGAACCTCTTTGCGAGTTGTGATTTTGGCACCAGCCGATTCATATGCTGCATCCAAATTGTTTGATGCCTTCCCAGCACCTTTTTCGACAAAGACTTCGAAACCCGCTTTCAGTAATTTCTTCATGCTTGATGGAGCAATAGCCACTCGTGATTCGCCAACAGGTTCCAAAGGTACGCCTAGTTTCATTTAACTTCCTCAAGCCCCAGGTTCGAAAACGGACTGGGTATGTTGTTGGCACCGTGAGGAGGTTCTTAGATGACTCGCTTCGATAATGTCAGTTCACAGAATGAATTTACCCATATTTTGTGACCCCTTAATGAAAGAAAACAACCATGTTGCTTATTGATGGTCGAGCCTTGGGAGAGTTACTGAGGAATTACATATGGCCAATCATCGTAGAAAAATAGCCGTTATCGGAGCCGGAAATGTGGGTGCTACATGTGCATTCGTGCTCGCACAAATGAAAATTGCCGACATTGTTCTTTTGGACATCTATGAAGGATTTGCAAAGGGTAAAGCCCTTGACATGTCTCAAAACGCTCAAGTCTTGAACTACGACGGTTCCATTACCGGAACTTCAGACTACAAGGATATCGAAGGAGCAAGTGTCGTTGTCGTCACTTCTGGATTCCCCCGTCAACCTGGCATGACACGTGAAGATCTTATTGCAAAGAATGCTAGTATTGTCAAACAAGTTGGTGAAGGTATTCGAGACCATGCACCTGACTCAACAATTGTGATGGTCACCAACCCCCTTGATTTGATGACTTATCACATGCAGAAAGTTACTGGTTTCCCTGCAAACCGCGTCTGTGGCCAAGCAGGCGTTTTGGACAGCGCCCGTATGACTCATTTCGTTGCACAAGCCGTCGGATGTTCTGAAGAAGATGTTCAAGCAATGGTTTTGGGTGGACACGGTGATACTATGGTCCCATTACCTCGATTTACCACCGTTGGTGGTATCTCAATCACACATCTTCTTGATGAAGCAACCATTGACGAAATCTGCAAGCGCACTGCTTCCGGCGGTGGAGAAATTGTCAAACTCCTTGAGCGAGGTTCAGCATTCTATGCCCCAGGCTCAGCAGCAGCAGTTATGGCTGAGGCGATTTTGAATGACCGAAAGCGACTCATTCCGGCGTCTGCTCATCTTACTGGCCAATACGGACTTGACGATGTTTACATCGGTGTCCCAGTCATTCTCGGGGCTTCTGGTATCGAGCGAATTCTTGAACTTGAATTGTCTGACAGTGAACTTGAATCACTTCAAGGCTCAGGTAACTTCTACAAATCTCAGTTGAAGGAATTATTGGGCTATTGATTTGAATCTCGAACAATAGCGAGCGATTGGGTTTCCCCCACGGTTGTGATGAACTTTTCACTTACTGAACCGTTGTCGATTTTCACGAGTTTTTTCCCTTGACGTCCGCGTGTGGTCATTCGAACCAGAACTTCTTGGCCGATGTAGCAACCTTTTTGTGGATGAACAAGGGAGTCTAGGCCAGCTGCTAAAGGGTGGTTTTTATTGGAAATTTCATATCCATTCCATGGGATTTCATTTTCGATTCGCCACTCGTGAAATACCTTCGTGTCCTCATCATAATCGCAACCGACATCAAGAGAAGCAACAATAATTGAGTACTTCGGATCAACATACCCATAGGTGCGGCCATTGAGAGAATCAAAGTGTCCAACATTTGAATTTGAACATCCATATTCAATTGCAAAAGCGTTGCGGGAAGTCACATCTACAATAGAAACATCTTGATTGAGAATTCGTGGAGTAATGTGCTTGAGTAGAGATTCAAGTTGTGATTGGTGTGTGACGACTGCGAGAAAATCGCCCATGTGGAATATAGTTGCTAAGTCAATTATCTTTGCTTTGGATGTTGTGAAAACAGTTCTGCGGATTTCACCTTTCACCATACCCAGTGTTTTATTTGTCGATAGTCCGTCAATAAATTGCAATGCATCTTTGCCTTGCCAAACGGTTAATGCGGCGTCATCATAAGCCACTGTTGGCATGATTTCCCCTCAAGCGAAAGACTCGCCGCATCCACATGAGGATTCAGCATTTGGATTATTGATCTTGAATCCGCCGCCCATCAAACGGTCGACGTAATCAATTTCAATTCCATCGAGGAGATGACTGGATGCTTTAGGAACTAATACACGGAAACCATCAATATTGATTTCTTGACAATTTTGATCGGTATCTTCGACAATTTGCAAATCATACATGTATCCGGAACATCCACCTGAAAGAACACCAACGAGGAGGGCCATAGAGCGGTCATCTCCAAAAGCATCACCAAGCATTTCTTGGGCTTTATTGGAGATGGTCAAATTGACATTAATGACTTCTGGAGTCATCACTTGCACAGGGCCAGAAGTTTCACATGTACCGCAGTCCATGATTAAGGGACAACCCACTTCTCTATGAACCTGTTCTTTGGATGACAGGGATTTGTTGAAATTATCGGCGCTTGTTTTTCCGCTCAACTTCCTTCAAAAGTATCCCACATCGTCGGATTTGTTCTTTAGCCCGCTTAATTTCTTCTGGGCCCAGACCTCTTGGAATTGCTTGCTCGAAACACTTCATTGCATCAGGATATCGTTCCATTTCTGCATAGGCGCTACCCATATTGTACAATGTGTTCCCTCGCACTTCCGCAGGACGAATCAACATTGCTTGATGATAAGATTCGACACATTTTGGATATTCTTCGAGGTAGTAGTATGCATTTCCACGACCGTTGAGGATTCGGATAAGCATTTCGTCATCTCCGGAAAATGATGGGAGTGCTCGATCAAAGCAAGACAATGCTTCTCTAAACTTTCCATCTTCAATAAGTCCAACACCTTGGTTATACCACGCTACATCTTGATTGGTTACTGAACTTGAGTTTACTTCTGTATCGATTGTTGCTGAAGCCAATTGTTGTGCTTGTCGAGCCGCTTCTGTTAAATCATAGGATGATTGAACTGGTTCACTCACACTCGGTGCCACTTCTGGTTCTGCTCTCTGGTCCAATAGTTTAGCAGACTCGGTCAGTAAAATATTTTCAGACTGGGCTGGAGGTGGTTGAGTATCTACCGCTTCAGGCTGTTGTTGCAATCCAAGAGCATTCATGTAGTAATCCGCTTGTTTTTCTTGAGGATCGGTTGGAGATTCAACAGGTTGCGTCATTACCGGTTCTGCAACAGGCTGTTGCATTTGAACAGGTGCTTGTTCAACAGGTTGAACTGGTTGAGTGTTGGTTGAAGTTACACCACTAAGTTCGTCTGCTTTACGATGACACTTCTGGGCAGTTTCCAAGTCTCCAGCAGATTCGAGTGAACGCGCAAGTCCTCTCCAAATTTGAGGGTTATTACCATCGATTTTAATCATTGATTTCCAAATAGTTACTGCTTGAATATCATTCTTAGCCGCTGTGTAGGCGCGTGCATGGAGTTCAGTTTCCCCTTCACCCAGATAGTTCAGTGCCTCTTGTGCTAAGTGTGGTCCTTCAGGCAACGTTGGAGGTAACCCTTGAACCGATTCTAACACATTGGCTTCTCCCTCTGCAAGTTCAATTAATACTCTGATAAATTCTCCCCTAACACTGTTTCCGGGTTCGATTTCCAAGAGCATGCGTGTAGAAAGAAGGTAATTTTCCACATCACCTGTTTGATTACAAAGCTGACTGCATTTCATTGCTGCTTTCAGATAACCTGACTGGACATTCATCGCCTTCAAATAACGATCAATTGCTTTTGAATCCTCACCTTTACGTTGGTAAATAGAACCAAGGTTAAACCATCCAGTGCCCTGATTTGGATCAAGCGTCAATGAGTGTTCTAATGCAGAAATTGCGTGGTCATCAAGGTCTAACCGAGCCATTGCCCCACCGGCAATTCTCCATGCACTTGCATGCTCTGCCCCAATGGTTTTGAGATGTGGGCTGAGCAATTCCAATGCTGACTTTGCATCACCCGCGCGAATCAACTGTGTTGCCTCTTCGACCAAGTTATCCAAATTAACTGGAAGTTCTATGACCTCTTCAACAACGGGTGGTAATTCTTCAACAACGGGTGGCAATTCCTCAATAACAGGCGGTAAATCTTCCATCACTGGTGTTTGGACTTGCTCGATTACTTGTTGAATTTCTTGAGTTGCTGCAACCACTTGAGCCGCTGATTTTAGTTCTTGATACTCGAGATTTTGATTTTCATCTTCATCATGATGTGTTGCTTCAGCTAATATTGCATCTTTGTCAGTAACGCCAACTTCCTTCATGACTTCTACTACATGCATATCGTCATATGTCTGCGATGGCGCTTGTAGAGGCATGGAATCGATAGGAACACGTTCGCCACTTTCAGCACAACGGTTTTTCACATCGAGTAATAATGGATGCCCTGGGAAAAACTCGAGCGCTCGAACTGCCATTTCATATGCAGCCGAATCATCACCGATTCGTTCAAGCAATGTAGCAATATTGGCCGTTGCAGGAGCGTTATCGGGATTGATGTCCAAACAAATTTGGAACGCTTGTCGTGCTCCTCTTGCATCTTGCTCCGCTTCAAGTAAAACACCACGATTAAACCAAGCCATGTCACATGAAGGATCTAATGCAATGGCTTTGTTAAATGCGGTCAATGCACCCTTTGAATCGTTTTTACGTGAACATTCTTCACCGAGTTGCAGAAGGTAGTCAACTGAATTCTCTTTATCCAGTTTTTCTTGTTCCTCGTTTATACGAGCAACCCATTCTTGGGCTGCACTTTGTAATTCCTCTTCTCTCAAGTAACTGTTATCATCTGCGTCCATAGTATGTGCAAATGCGAGAAAACCTTCTCGGTCTTCAATTGAATATTGCTGGATTATTCTCTCCAAAACATTTTCAGAATACGCCATTGGTTTGACTTCAACATGTTCAACCATGTTTCCTAAACCAGCAGAACGGAGTGCTGCGGCCATGGATTCGGCAACAGCGTCCGATACCGCATTTGAATCCGAGGGATTTTGAGGTTCGTCATCGGCACCGCTCATTGTGTCACCAATTCCAAGGGGTGACGCGACCGGCATAAGCATTGCTTCTCGGTGTTCTACCAAATTTCTACACTATATTCAAATGCTGCCTTTGAAAGTGAGTGACATGACTCAGACTCAACCTCGTATTCTCGGCCTCTCAGGTGAATACCGTTCGACTTCGAAGAGTGGCATGCTGGTCAATCATGCACTGGCTTATGCCGAGTCAAAAGGCGCTGAAATTATTTTTTGGGATTGTGCTTTGAAGCCGCTACCATTCGTTGGAGAAGATGGATGTTGGGAGAACGAGAATGTCAAAGAGTTTCAGTCTCTTGCCAGTTCTTGTGATGGTTTTTTGATTTGCTCACCCGAATACCATGGGACTATGTCAGGAGTGATGAAAAACACCTTTGATTGGTTGTATGACAAACACATTGGCGGAAAACCATTTGGTTTGATGTCTACACTTGGTGGTATGCAAAATTCGAATACTCTCAATCACATGCGAATTATGTTGCGTTGGTTACATGCTTGGCCAGTGCCAGAACAACTTGCAGTAGGACATGTCAAAGAGGCATTTGATGAAGAAGGGCAACTTAGCGAAGAAGGCATAGAACAGCGCCTCCATCTTTTAGTAGACTCAGTCCTCGATACCTGCGCCCTTTTTGCTTCGAGAAGTGAGTGAGCGAAATGGCAGACGTTCGGCCTCATTTTGACGACGATTTTGGAGGCCGATACCTCCTTGTCGAGCCTGGGTCATTTACGATGGGTGATGTAAAAGGAACTCGCAACGAGCAACCTCCTCACGAAGTCAATGTCAGTGAACCGTTTTTTTGTGGTGAACGCCCAGTTACCCAGGCTCACTGGCAAGCAATTATGGAGAACAACCCATCTGCCTTTACCGAAGGCTGGGCTGCCGGCCTTCGCCCAGTGGAACAGGTCTCGTGGGACGATGTTCAGGTATTTATCGAGCATCTCAATGAACGTGATAACGAAGTAGAGAGACTCGGTGTCAAAGGTATGTGGAGATTGCCTAGCGAGGCTGAATGGGAGTATCTTGCTCGAGCAGGTTCAACCACGAGGTGGGCATTTGGTGACCGCGACAGTGAACTGAACGACTACGGTTGGCACGCCGGAAACGCTGGAGCGAGTACGCGAGAAGTTGGGCAGAAAAAGGCGAATCCATGGGGCTTTCTCGATCTTCACGGACAGGTTTCAGAATGGTGTGAGGATTCATTTATCACAGATTATCAGTCTCATAACGGAACCCAACAACCAGTTTATGTTTCCACGGTTTCAAAAAGAGTCCACCGTGGAGGCTCATGGTTTACGGAATCTGATTCAACGCGCTGTTCTTCGCGCGGCTCAGCACCATCAAATCATCAAAGCGATGGTATTGGGTTTCGATTGGTTTGGCAACCACTTTAAGTCATCTCTCACAGCGCTTAATGTGCCTCTGCTTTACCATAATCCTCGGTGTTCCAAATCACGTCAAGCACTGGCACTTTGTGAAGCATCTCAACTTGATGTCGATGTCCATCTTTACCTAATCTCTCCACTCGATTACGAAACCATACATTCACTACTCACACGACTTGACGGTGAGATTCACCAAGCGATTCGATGGAAAGATAAGGGATTTAATGAACTTGAATCACCCGAGGTTGATTCAACAAGTATTGATTCAGTAGCTAAGTTCCTTGTCCAACATGGCCATCTCATGGAACGACCCTGGCTTGATACAGGTACAGTTACTCGGATCGGTCGCCCTGTGGAACTTCTTCTTGGTCTTCTCGAATAACATTTTTTTCAGAGTTACTTCTAGGATCAGTATCATATTCAATTTTTCCGCTGCCAGTTTGAATGATTTGATTATCGGGTGTTTGGCCAGGCCCAATATTCCATTTGCCATTGAAAGGTTGCTCTAATACTGTCATCAAGTTTCTCGAATTTAAAGCATCAATACCACTTGCGGTTCTATCGACAGCCGGAGCAATGTTCTCTTTGAACACTTCATCCATATATTGGCAAATGGATTGAAAACTTCTCGAACCATCGCACAATTCCCACAGTAGGCTGTTCATGCCATCAAGAGGTCGGCGAACTTCGCGAGGTGCCCGCAAGACTTTAGCCAAGACTCGTTCAAATCTTGTGAATCGCTTTTCGATTCGCAAAACTATGCGTTTCCCAGTCACACCCTCTTGGATGCAATGTGGTCCTACTTCACCAACTCGAGCCCACCATACGGGTAAACGGCAGGGGAAATATCCCGAATATTGGTGATTATCTGCATCTGCTAAATCCATTTCATCACCTAAAATTGTGTAAATGTCCAAATGACCATTACGCTCATTGCCGCCACTCCAGTGAAAGCAACAAGACGTGTAGCCTCAATGCGCTCTGTAAAATTCCGAAGTAACCAAGTTCCAACTCCGCATGCGGCAATTACAACCCATAGCAAATACCAAACTGGTGGGTATACGACAGATTCCACGAACTTTCCTCTCGGAGGTAGCCCCTTATTGTTTCCCGTCGAGATATTGCTGACCATAGTACTGCCATTGTTCCATCGTCCATCCAGCAGGCAGCCCTGCGCTCGGAACTTGTGGGCCTTGAGAGCGTTGTTCAGATTCCACCTGTGTGACTTGTTGGACAGTTACGACACTGTTCGGTTGTGATACAGGTGGGCCATTAGAAGAAACCGGGGGTCCGCTTGTAGTTGGAGTCTCCTGTATATCCATGAACTCTTCTTCAGCAAACTCTTCTGCCGGGTTTTTCTTTCTCAACACCAGAGCGAGAATCACTGCAAGGAACAAAACTGAAGCAATTGTTGATGCAATGAATTCTACATTCATCTGCATACCATCCGAATCTTGTTCTGAAAAGGTAAAACTACGACTGTCGGACCAACTCATTTCCCCATCAGTTGACTCTATGGTCACCGTTACTGTTCCCTCTGAATCCCCTCCCAAACGATGTATCTCACACATCATATCGGTGTATTTTGGAATGAGGTGTCCTGCTTCATGTTGCAATGTTTGCCCATCACTATTGACTAAGACTCCCTGACAAATGGTTTGCCATTGTTCTGGCTGTTGTACGAGGATTAGATACTGTTCCGGCTGAGTCGAGGTTGAGGTCACATTTATCCAGAAAGGGGCGGGAATGCCGGTTGTGTATGTTTGAGTCGACTGTTGACTCATTTCTGCATCCATCACACGTTGCTTATCGATAAGTATCATAATTTCATGCTTTAGTTCATAAGGCCGAGATTCCACATCTTCTCCAGCAATTACATCAAACTTGACGACTATTCGCGTGTTGAGAGGCATGTCTTCTGGGATGATTATATCAACCACGATTATCATTTCTTGTCCTGCATTCATTCGAAAAGGGTTGAGTATGTCAAGTGGGCGAGAAGCACCTGATGTTCCTATGCTGAGGAATGCCATGACACCATCATGCGGTGGTGAAGTCGATATTGAAGACATGACCATGAAGTGTTCGTCAACAGCATTCCCAATGTTTTTCACAGTGACATTTACCGATGCAGTATCTCCAACGCTGGCCGTAGTTTCAGTCATGTCCCAATCCATTGACGGTATTCGGACAGATGCCGTTATTGAGTCAAAAGTGATCGTGTTATCAAGAGGTTCGAGATCGGTAAGTCCATCGCCATTAGATACTGTGAATTCAATCGTATGTATCTCACCAGCCTTCTCTGCACTTGGTAAAAGAATCCACACCTCTACCATCTGTATATCTTCATTATCGTACGGTGCTGTAAGCTCAACTACTCCGGTGTGATTGCTTTCATCAATCTTCATCCACCATTCCCATGAAGACGGGATAGAGTCGCTTTCCAATATGGCGGAAACCGGCCCATTGCCATTATTTTCAATTTCAAGTGTTAGTTTTGATGCGAGACCGGGTGTTAATTTCTGAGGTGATTCAAGCAAACGAAGTTCAAGGTCACTTACTGTGTTGACTGTTATCCCGTCAACTGGTATACCTTGAAACTCCATTCCGCTGCGTTTTGATAACACGACAGGTGTGATGGTGGGCGCTACATCTCCGGCTTGTCCATTGACAGGAGAAGTTACATCGATGCTGAAAGAGGTATGTGATTCCCCGTTGATGACCGCGTTATCCATGTTCGGCTGCTCGATAATCCATTGACCTGGTGCATCATGAAGAATTTCAATTGAGAATATATCTTGTCGAGTCGCATTGTTCCATATTGTAAATTCAATTGAAATAGTTTCACCAGCATCGACCATAAGATCGTTTTGTAGTTGGGCCTCTGAGATGCCAATGGCTGCATTGCTTACCATTGATGCTGCTACGTCGATGGGTTGTGTGTGTGTCCTTATCGAGTTGTTTTGTGAGTTTGCAGTCAATGAAAAAGTGAACATTGAATCTGGTATGGCATCCTGAGGGATGGTCATTGTTAAATCGACGTAAACTGGAGTGTCTGTCCTCACCAATATACTCGAATCTTGGGTCCAAGCGAACTGAACTCCCCAGCCATTTGGAAGTGTTGAGCTGTCGATTACCAAATCAAATACATCGGTTGCATCTCCTAAATTACGAACTTCTATTGATATTGGGCAGGTATTTCCAGGTGGGCATGACGGTGTTAATTCTGGTTTCACGACATATGGCTCTCTATCTGGAACAACTTGAAATTGCATTGCCAAAGTGGTATTGATTGTATCATATTGGCTTGATACTCCTCTAAACACCATTTGTTGTAATCCAGTTGTTGCATTCCCATCAGGTTTTATTTTTATGTCAATAAATTTAGATTCGCCCGGTGCAAGAAGTACGCCGATTTCTGAATTGATTGACACTCCGCTAGGGTTGGCAAAATAGATATTCCAACCAACGGGTAAACCTGATATCTCCGGTAATACCGAATCTGAAATATTTCCATCATTGGTGACTTCTACACGCACGTTACCCCACTGTC
>MDSY01053871.1_pt1 | contig 12955 bp, 23 predicted proteins | sample 811131 | NCBI WGS metagenome assembly MDSY01 (sample SAMN05326643, study PRJNA326480) | marine metagenome | isolation source: seawater | place: Atlantic Ocean: South West | collected 2010
TCCTCTTGCAAACATGTTTGGATATGTTAATAATTTACGCTCTATGAGCCAGGGTAGAGCAAGTTACACAATGACTTTTGATCATTATGAGCAAGTTCCTCATAATGTTGCTGAAGAAGTTAAGGAAAAAGTTTCTGGTTAATTATATAAAGGAGTAGATATGGCAAAAGAAAAATTTGATAGAAGTAAACCACATTGTAACATTGGTACAATTGGTCATGTTGATCATGGTAAAACAACCTTAACAGCAGCTATTACTAAAGTGTTAGCTGAAACAGGTGGTGCGACTGCCATGGATTATGCACAAATCGATAAAGCGCCAGAAGAAAAGGAAAGAGGAATAACTATTTCAACGGCCCATGTTGAATACCAAACTGAAAAAAGACATTATGCGCATGTTGATTGTCCTGGTCATGCAGATTATGTAAAAAACATGATAACGGGTGCTGCACAAATGGATGGTGCAATTCTTGTTGTTTCTGCAGCAGACGGTCCAATGCCTCAAACCAAAGAACATATTTTGTTAGCAAGGCAGGTTGGTGTGCCATCGATTGTTGTTTTTATGAACAAGGTAGATCAGGTTGATGATCCGGAACTGTTAGATCTAGTTGAAATGGAAGTAAGAGAGCTTCTATCTAAATATGAATTTGATGGTGATAATATTCCTATAGTTAAAGGGTCAGCATTGGCTGCAATTGAATCATCAAATGAAGAAACTGGAAAAAAAGCAATTCTCGAACTTATGGCAAAGGTTGACGAGTATATACCTCAACCTACTAGACCACTTGATCAGGACTTTTTAATGCCAATCGAAGATGTATTTTCTATTTCAGGTAGAGGAACTGTTGTAACTGGTAGAGTGGAAAGGGGTGTTATAAATGTTAATGACGAAATTGAGATTACAGGTATAAAGGATACCCAAAAAACAGTTTGCACAGGTGTTGAAATGTTTAGAAAACTTTTAGACCGTGGAGAAGCTGGAGATAACGTGGGTGTATTGCTTAGAGGGACAAAAAGGGAAGAAGTTGAAAGAGGCCAAGTTTTAGCGAAGCCAGGATCAATCAAACCACACAAAAAGTTTAAAGCAGAAGCGTATGTTCTTAATAAAGATGAAGGAGGCAGACATACCCCTTTTTTCAAGAACTATAGACCACAATTTTACTTTAGAACTACCGATGTAACAGGAACAATTGAGTTGCCTGCTGGTACAGAAATGGTAATGCCTGGGGACAACGTTTCTATTTCAGTTGAACTACTTACTCCAATCGCGATGGATAAAGGGCTTAAATTTGCGATCAGAGAAGGTGGCAGAACTGTTGGTGCAGGAGTTGTTGCAGAAATAACTGATTAACAATTAAAAGGTAAAGCTTCATGGATAACCAAAATATTCGCATAAGACTTAAAGCATTTGATCATAGAGTGTTAGACCAAACAACTATGGAGATTGTTAGTACTGCTAAGAGGACAGGTGCGAATGTAAAAGGTCCAATTCCATTGCCAACTGTTATTGAAAAGTTTACTATCCTAAAATCACCTCATGTAGATAAAAAATCTAGAGATCAACTTGAACTCAGAACTCACAAGAGAATGATGGATATAACAGAGTGGACTCCTCAAACTGTAGATGCATTGCAGAAATTAGAGTTGGCTGCAGGTGTTGATATTGAAATAAAACTTTAGGTAAAAGATATGAGAGTTGGTTTAATAGCAAAAAAGGTAGGTATGAGCAGATTTTATGATTCTTCTGGTCTTAACCATCCTGTTACAATTCTTGAGGTTGAAAATTGTAAAATAGTTGAAGTTAAAACTTTAGAAAAAAATGGTTATAAATCTGTAAGACTTGCATCGGGTTCTCTAAAAAAAACAAATAAACCATTAAAGGGTTTCTTAAAAAAAAATAATTTAGATTCTTTCAATAAATCTCAAGAATTTATTACATCCAGCCCTGAGAAATATAAAGTTGGAAATAAAGTTTCAGTAAATAACTTTGTTGAAGGTCAATTTGTTGATGTTTCCGCCAACTCTATAGGCAAAGGTTTTGCCGGTGGAATGAAAAGACATAACTTTGCTGGTAATAGAGCAACTCATGGAGTTTCTATTTCTCATAGATCTCATGGTTCAACTGGACAATGTCAGGATCCAGGTAAAGTTTTTAAAGGTAAAAAAATGGCAGGAAGACTTGGAAATAAAAGGGTCACAATTCAAAACCTTAAAGTTCTAAAGGTTGATTTAGACAATAGTATTCTTTTAGTAAAAGGTGCAGTACCTGGTCATAAGGGGTCGATAATAAGTATCTTTGATTCAGTTAAAAAAAAACAAGACATTAAATTTGATAATGTTGAGGACCAAGGTGATATAAAAGAACAAAATATCCCACAAGAAAATCAAAATGTTGAAAGCAAAGATAATTTATCTTCATCAAACAAAAACCCTGATGAAACCCAAAATGCCAGTGAGGCTAAACCAAAAGAACTTAACCTTAGGCAAAAAGAAAACGAAAATTTAAATAAAGATGGTGTTGAAACACCACCCACTGATGAAACAAAAATCAAGGATAATAATTGACCATGAAACAAGAAGTTAAAAGTCTTGAAGACAAAGTTTTGAAAGATATTAGTTTAGACAAAGCTATATTTGGTTTGGAGCCAAAAGAATCAATTATTCATAGAATGATTAATTACCAATTGGCTAAAAAACGTTCTGGTAATCATAAAACTAAAGGTATTTCTGAAATTTCTGGAACTACAAAAAAGCCCTTTAAGCAAAAAGGAACAGGTAGTGCTCGTCAGGGTAGTCGTCGTTCACCACAAATGAGAGGTGGAGCTGTTATTTTCGGTCCTCAAGTTAGATCACACGCTCATAAACTTCCAAAAAAAATTAAATCACTTGCACTAAAAATGGCTCTGTCAAGTAAGCTAAAAGATGGAAAACTAAAAATTGTAGATGACTTCAAGTTAAGTAAACCAAAAACCTCGATTTTAAAAGATAAGCTGAGCAAACTGAAAATAGAATCTGCTCTATTAATTGGAGGTGATAAGGTTGAAAAAAACTTTTCCTATGCTGTTAGAAATGTTCCTAAAATAGATTTTTTACCGGCCATTGGTATTAATGTATACGATATTATTAAGAGAGACCTATTAGTTCTATCAGTCGATGCAGTTAATGCCTTAAATGAAAGGTTTAGAAAATGACAATTATTTCTAATGAAAGAGCATTTGAGGTTATAAGATCTCCTTTAATTTCGGAGAAAGCTACTTTTGTCTCCCAATATAATTATTACGTTTTTAAAGTTAGTAAAAGTTCAAATAAATCTGAAATAAAACAGGCTATTCAAAATTTATTCAAGGTTGAAGTTAAGTCTGTCAACACTTTGATTCAAAAGGGTAAACAAAAAAGATTTAGAGGTAAAATTGGAAAAAGACCTTCCATAAAAAAAGCTTTTGTGAAACTTGCTGAAGGACAAACAATTGATACCTCATTGGAGATTAAATAGATATGGCACTAAAGAGTTTCAAACCAGTTACATCTGCACAAAGAGGGTTAGTTTTAGTTGACAATTCAAACCTACATAAAGGCAAACCTCTTAAAAAACTAACAAAAGGTCTAACTAAAAGTGGCGGAAGAAATAATTATGGTCACCTCACTGCTAGAAGAAAGGGTGGTGGTCATAAAAGAAAATACAGATTAATTGATTTCAAAAGAAGTATTATAGACATTCCAGCTACTGTTGAGAGGATTGAATACGATCCGAACAGGTCTGCGCATATTGCCTTGATAAAATATAAGGATGGTGATTACTCATATATTATATGTCCTCAGAAATTAAAAAAAGGTGATCAAGTTGTTTCATCTCAAAAAACAGAATTAAAAGTTGGAAATTGTTTGGAGTTAAGACATATGCCTACGGATACTTTGATTCACAATATTGAACTAAAGCCCGGCAAAGGTGCACAACTCTGTAGATCTGCAGGAACTTATGGCCAACTAATCGGCAAGGATTCTGAGTACGCCCAAGTTAAGCTTTCATCCGGTGAAATAAGACTTGTGAGAGTTGAATGTAGAGCTACAGTTGGAATGGTTTCTAACCCTGATAAAAAGAATATTAAACTTGGTAAGGCTGGTCGAAAAAGGTGGCTAGGTATAAGACCAGTTGTCAGAGGAGTAGCTATGAACCCTGTTGATCACCCTCATGGTGGAGGAGAGGGAAGAACCTCTGGAGGTAGAAACCCTGTTTCAAGAAAAGGTTTATCTGCAAAAGGCAAAAAAACCAGAAACAATAAAAGAACAGATAAACTTATTTTAAAAAGAAGGAAAAAATAGAGGTATATTATGTCTAGATCAGTTTGGAAAGGTCCTTTTGTCGATATGTATTTAATGAAGAAAGCAGAAGCAGTTAAATCTTCTGGAAGAAATGATGTAATTAAAACATGGTCACGAAGATCTACAATTCTTCCCGAATTTGTAGGTTTAACTTTTGGTGTTCATAATGGTAAAAAACACATCCCGGTAACTGTCAACGAAAACATGGTGGGTCATAAATTTGGAGAGTTTTCTCCTACAAGAACTTATAAAGGACACAACGCAGACAAAAAGGCAAAATAAATATGACTAAGGAAAATAACAAAAATATTGCTCAAGCTATTGGAAAGTCTCTTAAGACAAGTCCTCAAAAAGCTAATTTAGTTTTGAGGTCCATCAGAGGAAAAAAGGCTGAAGACGCATTAAATTCATTAACCTTTTCAAGAAAGAGAATTTCTGAACAAGTTTCAAAAATACTTAAATCAGCTATTTCTAATGCTGAAAACAATCACCAACTTGATATAGATAATTTATATGTTAAAGAAGCTTCTGTTGGTAAATCGATGGTTTTAAAAAGATTTAGGCCTAGAGCAAGAGGAAGATCGGGAAAAATCCTCAAACCTTTTTCGAGAGTTAGAATTTTAGTTGAAGAAAAAAAAGATAACAAGGTTAAACAAAAACCAGAATCCAGTAAAAATGAGATACAATCTAATGAGGACAAAAAATAATGGGACAAAAAACTAATCCAATAGGACTTAGACTTGGAATTATAAAACCTTGGGAATCCCGATGGTTTTCTGAAAAGGACTATTCTAAGCTTTTACAAGAAGATATTGATTTGAGAAAGTTTTTGTTTAAAAAACTATCTTCAGCAGGTATTTCTAAAATTGTAATTGAAAGGCCAGCGAAATTAGCAAATATTACCCTTCACACTTCGAGACCTGGAGTAATAATTGGTAAAAAGGGTTCGGATATTGAAAAGTTGAAGAAGTCTGTTAGTAAAATCGTATCCGGTGATGTCAATATTAATATAGTTGAAATTAAAAAACCTGAGCTTGATTCACAACTTGTTGCAGATAATATTGCTCAACAACTTGAGAGAAGAGTAGCTTTTAGAAGAGCAATGAAAAGAGCAGTTCAATCGGCGATGAGATTAGGTGCACTTGGTATTAGAGTGAATTGTAGCGGTAGACTAGGCGGTGCTGAAATAGCCAGAACAGAATGGTATAGAGAAGGAAGAGTTCCACTTCATACACTAAGAGCTGAAATAGATTATGGTGTTTCAAGAGCAAATACAACATATGGGATATGCGGCGTTAAAGTTTGGATTTTTAAGGGAGAGAAGTTTGATAAAAACTTAAATGATAACTCAGAGAATATTAAGTCTACCGATGAAACAAATAAAATAAAGGAATAATTTAAAATGCTACAACCAAAAAAACCTAAGTTCAGAAAACAGTTTAAAGGAAGAATGCATGGAAATTCAAAAGGTGGAAATCTCCTGAATTTTGGATCGTATGGCTTAAAAGCTCTTACGCCAGCAAGAATTACATCCAGACAAATAGAATCAGCAAGAAGATGCATATCTAGACATTTAAAAAGATCAGGTCGTGTTTGGATTAGAATATTTCCAGATGTTCCGGTCACAAAAAAACCTGCAGAGGTAAGGCAAGGTAAGGGAAAAGGTGCTGTTGAATTTTGGGCTGCTAGAGTTAAACCTGGAAAAATTTTATTTGAGATAGATGGTGTTTCAAAAAATTTAGCGGAGGAGGCTTTCACTCTTGCATCAGCAAAGTTACCTAATAAAAATAAATTTGTAAAAAGGCTAGGAATATAAATGGATAAATTTTCTGATTTAGTAAAGTTAGATAAAAAAGAACTTGTCGAGAAGGTATCTTTGCTAAGAAAAGAGTCTTTAAATCTTCGATTTCAAAAAAGTTCTGGTCAGTTAGAAAAGACTGCCAGAATTCGTCTAGTAAAAAAACAAATTGCAAGATTAAAGACTGCATTAACTATGAAAGGTAAAAAATAAATGCCAAAAAGAATTTTAAAAGGTGTAGTTGTTTCAGATAAGTCTAATAAAACTATCACTGTTTTGGTTAGCAGGAAAGTTATGCATCCTGTTTATAAAAAATATATTAAAAGATCAAAGAAATATTCCGCGCACGATGAAAATAATAAATTTAAAATTGGTGAATTGGTTACCATACAAGAAAGCAAACCTATTTCGAAAACAAAAAAATGGGTTGTAGTTAACTAGAGGAAAAAAATGATACAGATGCAATCAACATTATTAGTAGCAGATAATTCTGGAGCAAAAAAGATTCAGTGTATAAAAGTTCTTGGTGGTTCAAAAAGAAGATTTGCATCAATAGGTGATGTAATAGTTATAACAGTTAAAGATGCCATTCCCCGAGGTAAAGTTAAAAAGGGAGAAGTTCACAAGGCTGTTATTGTAAGAACTGCAAAGGAAGTATACAGACAAGACGGTTCTTCAATTAGATTTGATAGAAATGCTGCAGTTCTTATAAATAATAGTGGCGAACCAATCGGCACTAGAATTTTTGGTCCTGTTACAAGAGAACTAAGAGCAAAAAAATATATGAAAATAATTTCTTTAGCTCCGGAGGTACTTTAAATGTCAGCTAAAATTAAAAAGGGAGATAATGTAATAGTGTTATCTGGAAAAGATAAAGGAAAAAATGGTAAAGTTTTGAAAATTATTAAATCAAAAATCGATGATAGAATTAAGGCATTAGTTGAAGGTGTAAATGTTGTTAAGAAGCACACTAAACCATCCGCTACATCTAAAGGTGGTATTGAAACTAAAGAATTACCGGTTTACTTGTGTAAACTTTCAATAATCGATCCTAAAACTTCTAAAGCTACAAGAGTTGGAATTAAAACCTTGAAGGATGGAAAAAAAGTAAGATATGCAAAGAAGTCTGGGGAAACTTTAAATTAGGTGAATTATGGCAAGATTAAAAGAATTATATTTTAACGAACTCAGAGAAAAACTAAAAATTAAGTTTGAGTTAAAAAATATTTTTGAGGTACCTAAAATTGAAAAAATAGTTGTAAATATAGGTGTTGGTGAAGCTACAGTTGATTCCAAAAAAATTAATTCAGCAGTAGAAGACTTAGCTCAAATAACTGGACAAAAACCTCAAATAACTCAGGCTAAAAAATCAATAGCTGGTTTTAAGTTAAGAAAAGGTCTTAATATAGGATGTAAAGTAACACTAAGAAAAAATAGAATGTATGAGTTTCTAGACAGGTTAATATACATTGCTTTACCTAGAGTAAGAGATTTTAAAGGTCTTTCAAAAAAATCGTTTGATGGAAATGGTAATTACTCAATTGGTATTAAAGAACAGATAATCTTTCCTGAAATCAACTATGATAAAATTGACAAAATTAGGGGCATGGATATTAGTATCGTAACTAATACGTACAAGGAAGATTATGCATATGAATTATTAAAAGGGTTTAATTTACCATTTAAAAATTAAAGGAGGATTGATGTCGAAATTAAGTCTTATAGAAAGAAACAAAAAAAGAATTAAGCTTTATAAAAAATATAAAGCTAAACACGATAGGCTTTTAAAACAGGCTAATAATAAAAAATTAAGTCCAGAGGAGCAATTTCAAGCTAGGTTAAAACTATCGAAAATACCTAGAAATGCTTCTAAAGTTAGAATAAGAAATAGGTGTGTTTTGACTGGAAGAGGCAGAGGTGTTTATAGAAAATTCAAACTGTCGAGGATCGCCTTTCGTGAATTAGCGTCAATCGGTCATGTGCCAGGTATTACAAAATCAAGTTGGTAAGGAAGGATTAAGATATGAGTTTATCAGACCCACTTGGAGATATGTTAGCTAGAATTAAAAACGGGCAACTTAGAAAAAAAGAGTCAGTTTTAATGCCGGCTTCTAGATTTAGAGGTAATGTTCTTGATGTATTACACAGAGAAGGTTATATAAGAGGATTTAAAAAGATTGAAATTGAAAATAACAAGAATGAATTTCAAATTGAACTTAAGTATATTGATGGAGAGCCAGTGATAAAAAATATATCTAGAGTTTCAACACCTGGTCGAAGGGTATATTCAAGGATTAAAGATTTGCAACGAAACTTTGATGGACTAGGTATTTCAATTTTGTCAACTTCTAAGGGTGTACTTTCTGATAATGAAGCTAGAAATGAGAAGGTTGGTGGTGAAATTTTGTGTAAAGTGTTTTAATACGAGGTAAATTATGTCAAGAAATGGTCGTATCCCAATAAATATTCCTGAAAATACTCAAGTTAGAGTTGAAAAGGGAGTCATTTTTGCAAAAGGTAAACTTGGGGAGTTATCCTTTGCTTTTAACAAAGATGCAAAAGTTGAAGTTGCTGAAAGTAATATAGTTGTTTCAAAAGGGGGGGAGTCCAGACATCATAAACAAATGTGGGGAACAGTTAGATCTAGAATTAACAATATAATTGAAGGTGTTACTGTGGGTTATATTAAAGAGCTTGTTTTGAATGGTGTTGGTTATAAGGCTGCACAAAAAGGTAAAGTTTTGGAATTATTATTAGGTTATTCTCATCCGATTAATTTCCAGATTCCTGAAGATTTAAAAGTTGAGGTTCCAAAACCAACTGAAATAAAAATCTCTGGAATTGATAAACAAAGGGTGGGTCAGATTGCAGCAAATATTAGATCTTATAGAAAACCTGAACCATATAAAGGTAAAGGAATTAAATATAAGGAAGAAGTTATCAGAAGAAAAGAAGGAAAGAAAAAATAATGCCGATTCAAAGTAAAAAAATTAGAAGAACTAATAGGATACGTTTCAAGTTGAAGCTTAAACCTAACCTTAGGTTATCATTATTTAGGTCAAATAATCATATTTATGCGCAATTAATAGATGACGAAAAAAACATAACAGTTTTGTCAGCCTCATCAGCAGAAAAAAAAATAAAAGATATAAAATCATCTCCTAAAGAAATTGCTTTTAAAGTTGGTGAAGTTATGGGAGAAAGAATTTCAGAAAAGAAAATTAAACAAAAAATAAGTTTCGATAGGGGACCCTATCTTTATCATGGAAGAGTAGAGGAACTAGCTAAAGGTGTTAGGTCAAAAGGGATAAAATTTTAAGGAAAAATATGTCTGAAGAAAATAAAGAAAATAACAAAAAAAATACTGAATCTTTGTCTAAGAAAGATTCTAAGCCTTCTGAACCAAAGCAAAAAGAAGTAATGGTTAAAAATAGTGAAGAAAAAAAGTCTTCAGAAAAAAGCGTAAATGAATCAACAAAAGTAAATGATCAGAATAAGACAAAAAAAATTGATCAACCTGACCAGGACTTAATTAATAAAACAAAGATAAAAAGTTCACGTAGTGAAAAGACTAGCGCGGAAACTAAACAGAGTGGTAAGCTATCAGTTAAGCCTAATATTTCTGACTCGAAGGAAAAAAATTCTAATCGCAAAAATTCCGAAAGTAATGAAAAAAATGATGGACAAAATAAATCAGCTGAACAAAATGAACTTCTTGAAAAGTTAGTGAGCATAAACAGAGTTGCAAAAGTAGTCAAAGGAGGAAGAAGATTTAGTTTTGCTGCTTTAGTTGTAGTTGGAGATGGTAACGGAATGGTAGGTCATGGCAAAGGTAAAGCTAAAGAGGTTCCAGAAGCTATAAAAAAAGCAACTGATGAAGCAAAAAATAGAATGATTAGAGTACCTTTAAGACAAGGAAGAACCTTACATCATGATATAAAGGGTAGGTATGACGCAGGTAGAGTATATCTTAGAAGTGCTCCGTCTGGAACAGGAGTTATAGCAGGGGGGCCAATGAGAGCAGTTTTTGAAGCACTTGGAATTCAAGATATTGTTGCAAAATCTGTGGGAACATCTAACCCTCATAATATGGTAAGGGCAACCTTTGAAGCTTTAAAATCCGCATCATCACCAAAAATTATAGCTATGAGACGCGGTCTCAAAATCAATGATATAACAAAAAGAAGAAAAGTTAATCAACAAGGTCAGGAAGATGGCAAAAATTAAGATTAAACAAATTAAAAGTCCAATAGGAAGAAATAATTTGCAAAGAAAAATTTTAATTTCCTTGGGCTTAAATAAGATTAACAGAGAAAAAATAGTCAATGAAAACCCAGCAATAACTGGAATGATTGATAAAGTTAAACATTTAGTTAAATTTGAGAAGGTGTAATATGAAGTTGAATAGTTTTAGCTTGGATGATTTAAGTAAAAAAAGAAGAAAAAGAATTTGTAGGGGGATTGGTTCTGGTAAAGGAAAAACTGGTGGCAGAGGTGTAAAAGGTCAAAAATCAAGAACTGGCGTTTCGATTAATGGTTTTGAAGGAGGGCAGATGCCACTTCATATGAGAATGCCTAAACACGGTTTTAAATCTAGATCAAAGGTTAAAAAAACTATTTTAAAAACAGATTTTTTAAATTTTTGTTTTGAAAGAAATTTAGTTGGAAAAAAAAATATTCTTAAAATTGAAGATTTGGAAAGCTTATCTAAATCAAAAAAAAATACTCATATTAAGTTTTTAATGGGAAATAAACTGTTAAATGCAATTAACATTGAAGCGCACTCTGCCTCTGAAAGTGTAATGAAAGAATTTAAAAGACTAGGAGTCGAGATTAAAATTGTAAAATTTACAAAGAAAAAACTTATAACTAAGAAGGATGATTCTTTAAGTTCTAAGACTGAGAAAATTAGTAATGAATTACCTAGTAAGAAAGTTGGCAAGAAAAAAGATTCTAAAGTTAAGGATAGTAAAACAAAAAATCTTGACACTAAAGAAAAAAAAGTAACTCAAACAAAAAAGAATACTAAATAATGGCATCTGTTTCTGAACAAATTGCATCAAGAATAAATCTTGGCTCTATCGCAAAAGCAGAAGATCTGAAAAAGAGGATTGTATTTACTCTTCTTGGTCTCATAGTGTATCGAATTGGATCGTATATTCCTTTGCCAGGAATTGATCCAGTTGCTTTAGAAAAAGTTTTTAGTGCCAATGTAGGAGGCATCCTAGGAATGTTTGATATGTTTGCTGGTGGTGCGTTGGGACGTATGACAGTTTTTGCACTTAATATTATGCCTTACATATCAGCTAGTATAATCATGCAACTTTTAACTGTTATTTCTCCTCAACTTGAACAGCTTAAAAAAGAAGGAGAAATTGGTAGAAAAAAAATAAATCAATATGCTCGTTATGGAACTGTTTTTCTTGCTACAGTTCAGGGTTACGGTGTGGCAGTAGGTATAGAAAATATGTCAAACAGCCAGGGTGTTCAAGCTGTAATGGACCCTGGGATGTTTTTTAGATTTACAACGGTAATAACATTAGTATCAGGTACTATCTTTCTTGTATGGCTTGGTGAGCAAATTACGCAGAGGGGAATTGGGAATGGAATTTCTCTTATAATTTTTACAGGTATTGTTGCGCAACTTCCAGTAGCACTTAGTACAACATTTGAGCTTGGAAGAACTGGTGCACTTTCAACACTTTTCATTGTTTTTTTAATAGTAATGTCAATAGCAGTAATCGCTTTTATGGTTTACATTGAAAGGGCTCAGAGGAGAATAACAATTCAGTATCCTAAAAGACAACAACAAGGAGCAGGAAGTAGTGTTGCTAGTTCGTCACATTTACCATTAAAAATAAATACTGCAGGTGTGATTCCACCAATTTTTGCAAGCTCGCTGTTATTGTTGCCTATTACATTTGTAAGTTTTAATGCGGGAAGTGGTCCCGAGTGGTTAAATACAATTAGTCAGTTTTTAAGTAGAGGCCATCCAGTATATTTATCATTATACACAGCAATGATTGTTTTTTTTGCTTTTTTTTATACAGCGATTGTTTTTAACCCGAAGGATACAGCTGATAACCTAAAAAAATATGGAGGTTTTGTTCCGGGTATCAGACCAGGAGAAAATACAGCGAATTATTTAGATTTTATACTTACCCGTCTAACAGTTTTAGGCGCTATTTATTTGTCGTTTATTTGTCTTTTACCTGAACTGTTAATTTCAAAATATCAGGTCCCTTTTTATTTCGGTGGAACCAGTCTTTTAATTGTTGTCAGTGTTACAATGGATACTGTTACCCAAATTCAGTCTTACCTGCTTGCTCATCAATATGAGGGACTTATAAAGAAATCTAACCTGAGAAGAGGAAGGTGATGAAGCTTGTATTGCTTGGTCCACCTGGAAGTGGTAAAGGAACACAATCAAAATTTCTAGTTGAAAAGCATAATTTTATTCAACTTGCAACCGGCGATTTATTAAGAGAAAAAGTTTCAAATAAAGATTCTTCTTTAGGAAAAGAAATTAGTGAGATTATGAACAGTGGTGAGTTGGTTCCTGACAACATCGTTATCCAACTAATTGTTGAAAAGATATCAGAATTAAAAAATAAAAAGTTAATTTTTGATGGTTTTCCAAGAAATTTAAACCAAGCAATTGTTCTTGATGAATCCTTAAATAAAATTTCCGTATCATTAGATAAAGTAATATTTATTGATGTTGATTATAAAATTTTAAAGGACAGAATTTTAGCAAGAATTAATGAGACCAATGAAGAGGATAGAAGGTCCGATGACAATACTGATACATTAATAAAAAGAATAGAAGTTTATAAA
>MDSY01149333.1_pt1 | contig 12955 bp, 8 predicted proteins | sample 811131 | NCBI WGS metagenome assembly MDSY01 (sample SAMN05326643, study PRJNA326480) | marine metagenome | isolation source: seawater | place: Atlantic Ocean: South West | collected 2010
ATGGACCCGTTCGAATTGTCGAAGCTGGGGCTCACCAAGGTCATTTAGCATTTGACATTCTTGAATGGCTCTTAGCCAACAAGACTTCTCTGTTTGCGCGGTTGACTTACACGATCGTTGAGCCTTCGGTCAGGCGGAAGAGTTGGCAGGTCAAGCGCTTGGCCGATTTCACTAAAAAGGTTGAATGGTACGATTCGTTGGTGAACTTGCCGAAGGTCCGTGGTGTTATTTTTTGTAACGAACTGCTTGATGCTTTTCCTGTGTACAGAATTGGCTGGGATGTTGCCAAACGCGGATGGTTTGAGTGGGCGGTCGGCTGGCGCGATGGGGCGTTCCGATGGGAAACGTTTGCCGGTGTCGGTGCGGCGTGGCGAACGTTGCTCCCCACTTGGCCAAGCGAGCTGCTCGACGTTCTGCCTAATCTGTACACGACCGAGTTATCGCCCGAAGCCAATGTATGGTGGCGTGCTGCCGCCATTCGATTGGCAATTGGGAAACTCATCGCGATTGACTATGGCCACGGTCTGGAAGATTGGCCCGCTGCAAATCAACCAAACGGAACCGTGCGGGGTTATCGCAGCCAACAAATCGTTGACGATGTTCTATTGGATCCTGGCAAACAGGACATCACGTCTCATGCCAACTTCGGTTTGGCCCAGCGCGCAGGTGAGGTGGCTGGGTTGCAGACCGAACAGTTTACTTCACAAGAAAGTTTTTTAAACAGCTCCTTCGCGGAAATGCTCCAATCAGCGCCTGAGCTTGCACAATTGATCAATGTGCGTCAGTTGCAGACTCTGACCCATCCTGGTCATATGGGTCGCCCTTTCCGTGTGCTTGTGCAGGCACGCTGAAAATCAACGCATAAATGTCCACACTGCCGCTGGGGCTATAACGAGAGCGGGGAGGTAGTCAGCCAATTGGATGCGGCGAATCTCAAGCAACAATAGCGGAATGCACAGTACGATAACCCCGCCGGTCGCGGTCATGGAGTCAATAAGCAGTGCCGTCTCGGGCAATGCGTCGAGCGACTGTTTCACCACCGCGGCCAACAGTGTCAACGTGCCTTGGTAGACCAGAACTGGTAGAGCAGAGAGGAGTACGCCCCAGCCAAATGTGGTTGCGAATGTCATAGTCGAAATGCCGTCCATCACCGACTTGATCGCGAGCGTTCGTATGTCGCCGGTGAGTCCGTCTTGGATCGAGCCGAGCAATGACATTGGTCCTACGCAAAAAAGTAGTGTGCAGGTGACGAATCCTTCACTCGGCGAATGTTTGTCGTCCGCATTCAACGTGGCTGAAGTAAATTTTTTTCGCGCCCAAGCCCCCATGATGTTGAGCCGCTGCTGGATGCCCAGCTTGCTGCCGAGCCATTTGCCACTCCCCAGAGAAAGCATCATCAGCAAGAACAAGGTTCCACGCATCATCCAGTCGCGTGATGGCTGGCCTGGATAACTGCCGGCGAGGCCGTCCCATATCATCTTGAACCCGATCAACAGCGACACGAGCGCAATGGCAAATTTCAAACTTTGCTGGATCTTAATAGAAATTTTGCGGAATAGGAATATCCCGGCGACCCCCCCTAGGAGGATGCACGCAACGTTGAGGATGGTGCCGAGGCCGGTCATGTGCGGAGGTTGGGCGACTCTGGTGCGGGAGACAAGGGCAATGCCGATGTTGATAAATTTAGTGCTGCCAGCCAACCAGCAGCTTTGTTGAGAGTTTCGTTATACTCAGCGACTGGATTAGAGTCGGCGACAATACCGGCGCCTACATGAAACCATGCATTTCCGCCACAGCAAACCGCAGTTCGTATAAGGATGTTCAATTGGCTTTCGCGGTTAAAGCCGAGGTAACCCAAGCAGCCTGTGTAAGCGCCGCGAACGACTGGTTCAAGTTCATCGATAATTTCCATCGCTCGAATCTTTGGTGCGCCAGTGATGCTACCTCCGGGAAAACAGGAGGCCAACGCGTGCAGATGCGTGACACCAGGCCGGAACCGGCCAGATACAGTTGACACGAGATGCTGCACTTGGGCGAAGCGCTCAAGTTTTGCCAGATCTGGCACGGTTACCGAGCCGTATTCGCAGAATCGGCCGAGGTCATTCCGGAGCAGGTCTGTAATCATTACCAGTTCCGCCCGGTCCTTGGCACTAGTTTGCAACTCGTAACCGAGACGGGCGTCGAGATCAGGGGAAGTGCCACGAGGGCGTGTTCCTTTGATCGGTCGAGTGATCACACAGTCGCCGCTCATTCGAAGGAATTGTTCCGGTGAAGAACTGGCAATTTGAAAGCCGCCGCATTGCATAAAACCTGAAAAGGGTGCGGGCGATACAGTCAGCAAACGCTGAAATAACGACCATCCGTCAATGCCGATCTTCGCGGCCAGTCTATGCGTGAGATTGGCCTGATAAATGTCACCTTGCCAGATGTAATCGATGATTTCGCGCACGCGCTTGCAATAGCTTTCGCGCGACAGTGTCGAAGTGACTTGCAGTAGTGGTGTTTGGCCAAGAGGAGGCTGTGTGATGGGTTCGGGTGTTTGATCAGGTGCGTCGAGTTGTTCGCGCCAGAAATCAACTGCATTTAGGGCGCGTTCGTCGTTGCGATCCCCATCTTCGCCTAGTCCGGTCGAGATAAGCCACACTTTGTCAAGTTGGTGGTCGAAGATGACGAGACTGTCGTAAAAGCCTACAGAACATTCAGGAAGCTCGAGATCATTGCGTGTAGTCAGCGGTAATTGAGGCTCAGTGAACTGCTTCAGTTCGTAGCCGAAATAGCCGAAGCAGCCTCCGAGCGGGAATGGCAGGTCGATCTCCTCCAACAGCTCGTAGCGGTTAGCTAAGCACTCGAGTAGTTTCCAGGGGCTGCCAAAAAGTGTGCGACGACCGGTGGCTGAATCAATCTCGCAACGAGAGCCGTATGATTCAAAACGCAGGAACGGTCGTGCTGCGACGAGACTGAAGCGTTCGCCATGTTCCATTGTGCCTGAGCGAAGCAGGATTGTCCCTGGTTCTGTGTGGAGTCGACCGGTGAGAGACTCTGGGGAGTGCCCTGTTTCAATTTCCTGTATCAATGGGCAGGTCATTGGCGATCAAATTTCGAGAAATTTTAGAATGCTGCGGTTAGTTTTAAGTGGGCTGACGAGCGAGAGGCAAATACGTTCCGGTTGAAAAAAATCGTTGGCTACACGGCGGATATCGCTGGGCTTAATCTCGTTTAGGTGGGCCTTTATTTCGTCCGGTGGGATGATTCGGTCGAAGCCGAGCAGTTGTTCGCCAACCCAGTTCATTTGACTCTCGGTGTTCTCCAGACTCAGTTCAAGCTGGCCGATGAGGTAGTCGCGCGCTCGTCGCAGTTCGGCGGAGCCGGGCGGTTTTTCGCGGAGCCGTCGTAGTTCTGCCAGGGTGAGCCGGAGTGCCTTTTGCAGGTGCGCCGTATCCAATCCGGCGGTGATTGTGAGGCTGCCAGTGTCGTGATGAAAATTGGGCGTCGAGTAGATGCTGTAGGCCAGGCCATGCTCTTCTCGAATGGATTGGAAAAGGCGCGAGCTCATGTTCTCTCCGAGAATCACACTTGCTAGGCGGAGAGCAAACCGTCTTGAATCGTGCCGTGAGCAGGTGCGGATGCCCAAGGCAAGGTGCGTTTGTTCTATCTCGCGGGTGAATAGCCTGACTTCCGGCTTCAATTGGCCATTTATGGCGGGGAACCAATTTGATCGGCTTCCTGCGGGGATGCGCTTTGTCAACCGCTTAGCCAGGTCAAGAAGATTACGGTGGCGGATGTTTCCAGCGGCAACCACAACCGTGGAGCCGCTTACATAGTGATTGGCATGAAACTCGGACAACTGGTTTTTTCTAGTTCGGTTGAGAGAGAGTTCGTTGCCGGCGATGGAGCGACCAAGCGGTTGGCTAGGCCAGAGAGTCTCGTCGGATAACTCAAGCACAAGCTGCGACGGCTGATCTAGTGTCATCGCGATCTCTTCTTTTATCACTCGGCGCTCGCGGGTGATTTCCCATCGGTCAAGTTCCGGGTTCAGATACATGTCCGTCAGCACGTCCATCAGTGTGGCGGCTTGGCTGGCATGGGCGCGTGCGTGGTAACAGGTGCTCTCCTCGCTGGTGCAGGCATTGATGTACCCGCCGATGCCCTCGATCTCCCGCGAGATCTGTGCGGCCGAGCGACGCTTGGTTCCCTTGAACAACATATGCTCGAGGAAATGGCTGATGCCGTTTTCTGATTCGCGTTCGCAGCGGCTACCGACTGCTGCCCAGATGCCGAGGCTAATGCTGGTCATATGTGGCAACTCGGCCGTGGCCAATCGTAGCCCATTGGTCAATTGGGTGATATTATACATGCTGGGTTCGGTTTCCCCCGGGGCTGGCGATTAAACGGCGATGGACGCGTCATGGCAACACCCGCGCTTCATTAAGAAAGATTGATTTAATATTATTTTCTGTTTAATTTCACTTATGCAGCTCGAGAGCTTGAAGGTGTTTTGCGATCTCGCCGAGAGCCGGAGTTTCACCAATGCAGCCCGGATTAGTGGTATCTCCCAGTCGGCTGTGAGTCAGCAGATTAACTCGCTTGAGCGGCATTTCGGTGCACTGCTTATTGAACGTAGCAAGAAGATGTTCCGTTTGACAGTGGAGGGGCGGTTGCTCTACGAACATAGCAAAGAGATCATCAACTCTTATGAGGCGCTGACGAGTAATATACAGTCCCTGAAAAACGTGGTTTCGGGCAATATCCGCATTTCTACGATCTACTCTCTTGGGCTCCACACTCTGCCGCCGTTCCTGAAAAAATTCCTCAAGAAATTTCCGACTGTTAACGTGCATGTCGAGTATAGCCATGCGGAAAAAATTCTAGAAGACATACTGGGTAATGTAGTGGATCTTGGCCTCTTGGCTTACCCAGGAAAAAACGGCAAGTTGAATATTATCCCGCTGATGGAGGAGCCGCTGGTGTTGGTCTGTGAGCCGGGGCATCCCTTGGCCAATCGCGGGTCGATTTGTCTCGCCGACATCTCGGGTGAAAACCTAGTCGGGTTTCATATTGACATACCAACCCGGCGGGGGATTGATCGCGAACTGCGAGAGAAGAAAATCACCGTCAATACGGTGACGGAGTTCGACAACATTGAGACCGTGAAGCGGGCGGTGGAGATTGGAGCTGGCGTAGCGATTGTGCCAGAGGTCACCGTGGCGCAGGAGGTCCAATTGGGTAGTTTGGCTAGCGTGAAGTTCAGCGATGTGCGCCTTGCCCGGCCTGTGGCTGTGGTGCACAAGAAAAGCAAAACCCTATCACCGGCCCTGCAGCAATTTCTGTCCATCTTGACCGGTTAGTAGCGACTCAAGCTGCTTTGCCAAGTAGTTTAGTCATCTTGTTGAGATTCCGGCATTTGGGCCTCTTTTTTCGCAACTTTTGATCGAAACCGCTGTTTATTCATTCTCTTGCTGCCTTTGTAATGGCACTTATATCGATTAAAAACATTCTGGCTGAAGCTGATTTGGCCACTCCCGTTGAGTTTTCAGACCTGACGAAAGAGTGGCGTGTAGCCACTGAGAGTGGCTCGGAGGAGCCGTTATTAGCATTTTTCGCTCGCGAAAAGGGTTTGACGGAGGATGTCTTTCTCGAACGCTTGGCTAAGGCGATGGATTTGCGATTCGTCGATTTGAAGGATATTAACCCATCTGCGGATGCTCGAAAGCGGGTGACTACCAAGGTAGCATTTCAGCATTTTGTTCTGCCGATCCATGCTGATAATGGCACGCTTGAGGTCGCTGTCAGCGACCCATTTGACTCGGTTATGATAAATGCCGTGCAATTCAACGCCGGCGGCACGGTCAAGTTGGCACTTGCACCACGTGGAGAAATCGAGAAGGCACTCAAGAAATATTACGGTGTCGGCGCCGAGACGTTGGAGGAACTCGAGGATGAAGACGAAGAGCCATTCGAGATTTTCTTCGACGAGGACAAGGAAATTACAGAGGGCGACCAGGACGCTAGTGTCATCAAGTTTGTCAATCAGGTCATCTGGGAGGCGTTCAAGGACAGGGCAACCGATATTCACTTCGAGCCGGCGGAAGATGAATTCCGCATCCGCTACCGTGTGGACGGTATTCTGCATCAGACCCCGATGCCGCCGCAGTTGAAGCGCTATCAGGCCTCGCTTATCTCTCGTATTAAAGTCATGTCTGGAATGGACATCGCCGAGAAGCGGCTACCACAAGACGGCCGCATCAATGTTCGGATCAAGGGCGAGGAACTCGATATACGTGTCTCCACGGTGCCAACTGTGTATGGCGAGAGCGTGTCGCTGCGCTTGCTGACTCGTGGCAATATTTTCCTGACACTCGATAAACTAGGTTTCGATCCAAAGGACGAGGCGATCCTTCGCGAGTTGATCGTCAAGCCGCACGGGATCATTCTCGTTACTGGTCCGACTGGTTCGGGTAAGTCAACTTCACTATATGCGTTTCTCAGCACAATTAACTCTGTCCACCAGCGGATTATTACCATTGAGGAACCGGTTGAGTATGAGTTGAAGGGGATCAACCAGATAGCGGTGCGTTCCGACATCGGGCTTACATTTGCTACCGGACTTAGGCACATCCTGCGGCAGGATCCAAACGTGGTGATGGTGGGGGAGGTTCGTGATGGCGAGACGGCTGATATTGCTATCCGGGCTGCGTTGACAGGCCACCTGGTGTTTAGCACGTTGCATACGAACGATGCTCCGGGCGCGTTCACGCGGCTGATTGATATGGGCATTGAGCCGTTCCTTGTGGCGTCGTCGGTGGAGGCCGTTATGGCCCAGCGTCTGGTGCGCACTATATGTCCGAACTGCAAGGAGGAGCAGAAAGTGAATCGCGACTACCTGCGGCAGATCAACTGCCCAGCGCATATCATTGAGACTGGCTCATTTTATCATGGGGTCGGCTGTGAGGATTGCCGCCAACAAGGTTACCAAGGGCGCTTGGCTATCTATGAGATGCTGGTGATGAGCGAGGCTATCCGGCCACTGATCCTCAAGCGTGAGGCCTCCTCGGTCATTGGTCAGGTCGCGGTGAACGAGGGAATGCGTACGCTCCGTGACGACGGCTGGCAAAAAGTAGTCGATGGTAAGACCACCATTGAAGAGATTTTGCGTGTGACTATGTCAGACGAACATTTGAAGGAAGAGTAACGTGGCTGCGAAGAAATCCAACTGGAGCAGTTGCAACCTACTGGAGCCGATGCCGGACGGTAGCCGGCTGTGGCAGTTCTCTGTGTCGTCGAAAAAAGTGAAGCTTTCGGGCGACCTTCGTGTGGCCGTGGGTGAAAATCCGCCTACCAAGGCGGTGTCCAAGGACTGGACGGATCTGCTCAGTCGTAAGCTCAATATCGCCACACTGCCGCCGGAGAAGGTTTTTTTGCGCGTGGTTGATCTGCCGTCCTGTGATCAAGACGAGTTGCTCCCGATGGTCGAGTTCCAGATTGAGGATTTATCTCCACTTCCGGCAGTGCAAACAGTGTGGTCGGCAGAGTTGGTGCCCGGTTCCACAGGTCCAGAGGGTAACCAAACAGTGCTGGTCATCATTGCAGAGCGAAGCGTGGTTGAGGAGCGACTGGAAGAACTCGAATCTGTCAATTTTTTGGCCGACAGGGTGGAGGTGCCTTTGTTGCGGGAGTTGGTGTCTAGCGAGCCAAGAGCGGATGGGGCACACATTCAGCTCGTGCAGGGGGGAGATTCTGTTCTGGCACTGGTTGCGTGGTGGTTTGACGGTCGCCTAGTTGAGATCAATTCGTTCAACCTTCCGGACCATGACGTAAACCGTGATGTTTTGGTCGAAAAAATTAACAACGTAGCTTGGTCGGGGGAGATTGCAGGATGGATGCCGGGCGATCCTGCATGCTATTTGGCTAAGCGTGGCGATGTTGGGGCCGATTGGAAGGTGGCTTTGGCCAAGTGCTTTGGCGACCGTATCAAGGAGGTTGACCCGGTGGCCGAGGTCGACATGGCCACGGCAACGGCCGAATTCGCTTCACGGTCCACGAGTTCCGGGCTGATGATTGAGGAGTACCGTATCCGCAATCGGCAGCGGTTCCTAGATGGGCTTTGGATGGATGGGATTAAAGGTGTGGTGGCTTTTATGCTTCTTGGCCTGCTTGGGTTTTACGTATACGGCAGTACGCTTCAAGGCACACTCGATGAGAAGCAGCAATTAGTCACCGTCAAATCCAACCTCTATAACAAGGCGCTACTGCTCAAGGCCAAGGTTGAGACTTTAGAGAAGCAGAAGGCGCTTAAATTTGCTGCGTTAGATGCTTGGTATAAGGTTGTCACGGGCTTGCCTGCCGAGTTGAAGTTCAAGCAGCTGTCATTCTCCTCTGAACGAACACTCGAGGGTAAAACGAGCCGAACTCTGCTAATCAACGGTGAGGTCGGATTAGACAACGAGGCAATGATTGACACTTATCATGAAGCATTAACACGGTTGGAGGGGGGCGATGGCCAGTTGCTTTTTTCATCCGTGCGTGGAGGGAATAGCAGGCGGGACGCCCGAAAAAATGTGACGGTCTGGTCTTTGGAATGCGAATTCGATGGCAAGTAACGAAAGCATCTTTGACAAGCTAAACCTGAGCAGCGGCGAGCGGCGGTTGGTTATGTTTGTTGCTGTAGTGCTAATTTTTGCTCTTGCGTGGATGGTGTGGGGGATGATCCCAAGCCCGGGTGTGACCAAAACAAACATTGCCAAGGCCGAAAAGGAGCTGGAAAGATTTCAGGCAGAGATTTCAAAGACAGATGAATACAATCGCCAAATGTCTGAACTAGAGGGCTTAGGCTCGGCGGTGGTTCCGATTGAGCAGCAGGTGAACATGAGTAGATTCATCCGCAGTCTCACCTCGGCTAACAACTTGGATGTTACCGACAACAAGCCAATGAAACCGAAGACTAGCGAGTTTTTCATCGAGCAGTCGACGACCATCAGATTTACAAGCAAGGAAAGCGACCTTGTCAATTTCCTCTGGAAAATGGGCGAGAGCGACTCGATGGTCAGGGTGAGCCAATTGAGAATTTATCCTGACAAGAACCGATATAGGTTAAACGGCACGATGACGGTGACAGCCAGTTACCAGAAAGACTTTAAGGCTTCACGGGTCAGTTCTACCGCCGCTAAGCCTGAGTCGGAACTGGTCAAGTCCGCAGCCGGGCCTGATGCTGCGGCCAAACCTGAGCCAGAACCGGCTAAGTCCGCAGCCGAGCCTGATACTGTGGCTGAACCGAAGTCAGAACCAGCCAAATCGGAAGCTAAGCCAACTCGTAACAAACGTACCGTGCCCAAGCGTACCGTGCCTTCCAGGCGCGTTCGCCAAACCCAATGAGATTGATTCAATGAAACTTTTCCAATACTTGAGAGTCATGAAAAACCTGATAACTATTGTCCTTGCGCTGGCATGTGCCACGCATGGCCAAGCGCAGCCTGCCAATCCACCCGCCCCGCCGGTGCCAACAGCGCCCGGAGACGCCACCTCGGCTAATCCTGCGGATCCAGCAGCAGCATCCGATCCGGTGGATGTGGCCCAGGAGGATGCCCAGATCATCCCGATGGCCGATCTGCAGTTGGTCAACATGCCGCTTGAGCAGTTCCTCGAGATTTATGCTAATTACGTTAAGCGGACCATCTTGCGTGCTTCAGCGCTCCCTAACCTCAATGTGACCCTTCAGGCGCAGACTCCGTTGACCGTCGAGGAAGCCGTCCAGGCAATGGACAGTGTGTTATCGCTCAACGGCTACACGACTATCCCGGTTGGGGAGAAATTTGTCACCTTCGTGCCCAGCGCGAATGCATTGCAGGAGGGTGCGGCGTTCTCGACGATCACCAAATCCGATGAGTTACCCGAGGCCAACCAGTACATCACTCACATCAAGCAACTGAAACATATTCTGCCTAGTGAGGCGGTGCCGATGCTCACACCGATGGCTAAGAACGCAGCTGGCATTGTGGCGCTTGATGTCAGCAAGACGCTCGTTTTGCGTGATAACTCCTCCAACATAAAGCGTATGCTTGAGCTGATTGATCGCATAGATATCAAGCCGGAGGAAGACTACAAACTCACAGTCATCCCAATCCGTTATGGCAAGGTGGAGGAGATCTACGCGACTATGCAGGACCTCATTAGCGGGACCGGCGGATCTTCTCGCCCAAGCTCTTCCTCTAGTAGTTCAAGATCAACTCCGAGTTCGAGGACTTCCTCCAGTAGGATCGGCTCTTCAAGAAGTTCATCATCTAGCCGTGGAGTGCGGCCAATGCAGACTTCTTCCTCGCGGTCATCAAGTAGCAGTTCATCCAACTCATTTCGTAGTCGTTTACAGGGTATCGTGAATCGCGCTGCAGGTGGAGATATCCAGATTCTGGAGAATGCCCGAATCATTCCCGACTATCGTTCCAACTCGCTCATCATATTTGCTAATGATGAGGATATGGTAAAAATCAAAGAGATTGTTGAACACGTTGACAGTCTACTTTCACAGGTGCTCATTGAGGCTATTATTGTAAACGTGACTCTATCGGATGGTATGGATTTGGGGGTCAATGCTTTCATGCATAATGCGGAAGGGCCCGGAGATACACGCCATATAGGGGGATTTATGAACGGTGGTCCTTCAACAGGAAACACTGTATCTGAGCCGGCTCCAAGCGTGAATGTTAATCCAGGTCAAGGTGGTGGACAGGGAGGTGGTCAACAAGGGAATGGAAATAGCGCGAACACCGTTGCAGCGACAGCTGGAAATGCCCTGAAGTCTCTTGGGGCTGGCGCGTTGGCGGGAGGGTTTTCTTACATCGGCCGCTATGACAATTCTCTTGAGTTTGCTCTCAGTGCATTGGCTAGTAATAGCACCGCGAAGGTGTTGCAAACGCCTCGTGTCCAGACAAGCCACGCTGTTCCTGCTACATTTTTCAATGGTGAACAGGTTCCTTATCAGGGATCTAGTAATTGGGGTGGTGGTGGTTTCGGTGGTTATAATAATTGGGGTGGTGGTGGTATGGGTTACACTCAATTTTTGAATGTGGGTATAACATTGGATGTGACACCCTATATTACTCCCGATGACTTGGTTGTGATGGAGATTCAACAAACCATTTCGGAATTGGATGGCTTTATAGATATGGGCGGTGGACAGCAGGGAGGTACTGGAATGAAGGCCCCTCAGACCACGGAACGTGAGGCTGCTTCTACTATATCAGTTAAGGATGGGGATACGATTCTTCTGGGAGGTTTTATCCGTAATTCAAAGACCGGAACCGAGTCTGGCGTTCCATTTTTGAAGGATATTCCATTGTTTGGTAATTTATTTAAAAACCAGTCCACTACCAATAAACGTTCTGAACTGCTGGTTCTTATTCGGCCTACTATTCTTAAATCACCTGAAGATGCAGCATTGATTGTCCAACAAGAGCGTAAACGATTGCCTGGTATCCGTGAGGCTGAGGCAGAATTTAAGGCATTTGAGCAGGCCCGACAGTTAGAAGTAGAGAAGAGAATTTCTGGGATGAGAAATGAGGCGGATGAACCTCAAAGACCTCCAACTCGTTCCAAGCCGCCCTTCAATTAATCGATTCGTATAGCTTATCGTAATTGGCTGTGGTTTGTCTCCACGAAAAGTCGGCACGCATTCCGTTTTTACGTACCCTGTCAAGGCGGACAGGGTTGGCGTAGAGTTCCAATGCACGGCCAATCGCTTGGCCAAGTCCATCAGGGGTGCAATCGGTAAACTTGATGCCAGTCGCCTTGTTCTCTCCTTCGAAAAGGTCATTCACTGAGTCGTCCAGTCCACCAGTGGCATGCACGATTGGCACCGCGCCGTAGCGCAGGCTGTAAAGCTGGTTCAGGCCGCACGGTTCGAAGCGAGACGGCATCACAAAGAAATCACTTCCGGCCTCGATTCGGTGTGCCAAGCCGGTGTCGTAGCCCACACGAACTGTTATCTGGCCAGGATGCCGCTTGGCAAGTGTGCTCATCGCTTGTTCCAACAGGGCATCGCCGCTTCCAAGTCCGGCAAACTGAAATTCAACCCTGTCGGCGAGTAACTGTTCCATTGCGCTCAGCAGCACATCGATTCCCTTTTGCTCGGCGAATCGACTAATGTTTCCGAACAATGGCACGTTGGGTTGCTCTTCCAGCCCAATTTCACGCTGCAATGCAAGTTTGTTCATGGCTTTGCCTCCGAGCGAATCAACCGAGTAAGGAGTGGTGAGATGCGGATTGTCCGTCGTGTTCCACTCGCTGTAGTCGACACCATTGAGAATACCAGTCAGTGCGCTAGCTTTTGCTTGGAAAACGCTCTCGAGTCCGCAGCCGTATTCTGCCGTCAACAATTCGCGGGCATATCGCGGACTCACGGTGGTGACAAGGTCTGCGAACACAACACCGCCCTTTAGCAGGTTAAGGTCGTTATGAAACTCCATTTGCTGCCAGTTAAAGAATGAATCAGGCAAATCAGTGAGGGTAAATTTGTCCTTTTCAAAGCGCCCTTGATAAGCGGCATTGTGAACGGTGAAAACCTTGCCGATCTGCGTTTGGCCAAGTGAGAGCAGTGGCATGGTAAGTGCGGTATGCCAGTCGTGTGCGTGAACGATATCTACTCGTTTTGCAAGTTGAGCGACGCATTTTGAAAAAAAAATGAATCGTTCAGCATCATCGTTATGACCGTAAATACAATCCCGGTCGAATAACTCCGGCTCATCAATGAATAGAACGGTTAGATTTGGTTCCGGTTCAACTTTCCAAACCTTAGTGGGTAATGATGCTTCGTTATGGATTTCTAGGCTGGGAAATTCTTGGCGGATACCGCGGTGCAACGGCGTGACAAGCATGATATTGTGCCCTGCCTTGGCTTGAGCTCTAGCCAACGCACCAGTGGCGTCCGCCAGACCGCCCGTCTTGGAATACGGGAACACCTCACTGC
>MDSY01111788.1_pt1 | contig 12953 bp, 9 predicted proteins | sample 811131 | NCBI WGS metagenome assembly MDSY01 (sample SAMN05326643, study PRJNA326480) | marine metagenome | isolation source: seawater | place: Atlantic Ocean: South West | collected 2010
AGCTGAGATGCTCTCAAAAAGCGCCGGCGCCGCGCGACCCGCTTTGGCGAACGCCCATGCCGTGTTGGAGAGGTTCTGCTCATTGAAGTCGTCAAGCCCACGCCGCAGCACCTCAGCTGAGATGATGTCAAAGAGCGCCGGCGCCTTGAAACCCGCGGCGGCGAATGCCCACGCCGTGTTGGAGAGCTCCTGCTCCTTGAAATCGCCCAGCCGCCGCCGCGCCACCTCCTCTAGAGCCATCCACACACCCTGATAAGGACCACCGCCCACAAGTCTTGACTTTGCGAACGCATGCGCAATGTTTGCCACTTGGCGTGCGTCCAGCTCGGGAAGCATTCGTACCGTTTGCTCGCACACAGGCTCAAGGCGATTGCTGAGCCCACCGAGCTCACCGCGGGAGAGTTTCTTGAACCTGCTCCAGAAGGCAGCCACATGGAAGCCATTGAACCTGGCGCCGTGTGCCTGATGCAGACACAGCAGCTCCGGCAGATCCCGTGCGTGGCCCAGGTCGCTAGTGAGTTGCCTCGGATTGAGTGGAGTCGTGTTCGGCCGCAACACGCCGGCAGAGTTTGCACGACCGTGTGGCGCAGACATCATTAGCACGGCTCTGCTATCTTGGCGGCGAGGCAGCGGATGTGACGGCGGCGCTTCACGTAAGAGCATAGGTGTGGTTCGGCTGTTTGGCTGAGCCGGGCGTGCACGGCCTTGTCCGAGGTTGACGCGGTTGTAGTCTGACATTGAATGTCCCTCTGAACTCGTTGTGCGCCGATACGAGTGCGCCTGCTCGCGACTGCGGTTGCGCGCATGAGACTCTGTATGCTGGTGGTGGCCGAATCGTTCGCGGTCTGGCGACTCATCGCGATCTGGCGACTCATGTCTCGTGGTCCACATGAACGTCCTCTCTGAGGCGATGCCGTTGCGTGAGCGTATGGGGCACATGGGCGCGAGTAAAGCGTGTGCTGACTGAGCAATCTTGCCTGGGTAAGTGGCAGTCTGGAGCTTCCAGGAGCGTGACCTTGTTTTGATTGTGCGATTGCAATTGCATGCAAATTTGGCCGAAATATTTTTATCCTAATTCAAATTCACGAAATTCAAATTGAAATTCATATGATATTAAATACATATTGATATTATCGTTGTGAACAGCAATGCTCAATGAGCGATTGTATTTGATTTAATATTCAAGAATGAATCATATATCTAGATATACATATCACGAGCCTAGCCATCATCGCCGCAGCTGTCGAGTCTTGAAGTGCACAAAGTCTGGCGAGGGGTCGAGTGAGTCGACGGTTCTGCGCAACGGGAGGAGCGCACACTGAGCCTGCAGGTGAGAGACACTCGCAAAGCAGGCGAAGCAGGTGGCCGGGGTGCGCTAGCATGGGTGCGCTAGCAGGGGTGCGCTAGCAGGGGTGCGCTAGCGGGGTGCGCTTAGGTGGGTTGGCGCGGCACGGAACTGTTTGGAGAGATGCGTGGTGGTTCTGATGGGGACGAAGTTGCCGGCGAGTCCGATCATCCCCCACATGCCCAGTGCGAGCGCCAGGATGCACTGCACCGTGATCTGCAGCGTCAGGACCAACGTGGGAAGAGGTGAGGGCAACACAAGTAACAAGCAGCGCAGTCTCAGAAGTAACAAGGTGGCGCAGCCTGGCGCGGATTCGTCAGCGGCGGAGGCATGGTTGGGCAGGTGGAGGGTGGATGGAGGGGCGGCGGACCTCAAGCGGCGGGTACTCGAAGGGTTGCTGCACAGCCTTGAGGTAGGTGCGATCTGCCAGGGCGGAGCAATGGACACGCGTGAGCAATCGCTGGCCAATGCGAGGGACGTGGCTGGCGCTGCTGGCGCTGCAGGCGTGGTTGCGGGCGCGCTCACGTTGGATGGCGCAGATGGTGGCGTGTATCATGAGCACGCCCGAGCCAACGACCGCCGCCTTGTTGAGCAGCCGCATCGGAAGCGCGCGGGAAGATTGACTGGCGACGCGCGGAGCGCTGGAGTCCTCACGTGAGAGAGGCCAGCAGACTTGGGTTCTAGTAAAATAAGCACCCCTTTCCACCGCATATATCGGCTTTTGCTCCTCAGCTTTCCCCGCCGCGTGCCGCCCTCCGACGATGGGTGACCGCAAGAAGACGGTGACGGTGCTGGACATGAGCAAGTACATGGACAGCGAGATCCGCGTCAAGTTCATGGGCGGCCGCGAGGTCGTCGGCGTCCTCAAGGGCTACGACGCGCTCCTGAACCTCGTGCTCGACGAGACCAACGAGTTTCTCAAGGCTCCGGACGACCCGTACAAGCTTCTGGACGAGACGCGGCCGCTTGGGCTCACCGTCTGTCGTGGCACCTCCATCGTCCTCGTCTGCCCTACCGACGGCCTCGCAGAGATTGAGAACCCCTTCCTTCAAGAGGGAGGAGAGGACGAGGATGCTCCTGCAGACGATGCTCCTGCAGACGAGGCATCATGAGTGTTGGATTTGGAGAGTTCCTCATGGAGTCTGAGTCGCGTCGAGTCACGTCGCGCAGGGTGGTCGCGCAGGGTGGGGAGAGGACCGCGAGCTCGCGTTGAGTCGACCCCATCTGTCTAATAGTATCCCAGTTTAACACGTCGTACGGTACGACGTACGTGCGTTTGTATATATATAAATATATATCTAGGACCTATATCTAATATCAATATCTATTATATGATCTCATGATCCAGGTTCGATTCTAACCATACTATAACACTACGTACACACGATTCTCCACCCCCGGCCCTGTAGACTCAGACTGCCACATATACTGCCACATATACTCTCAACTCTCAACTCCGCCGCTCCCGCCGTTCTCTCCGCCTCCGCCTCCCCTCCCTCTGCTCTCTCTCCTCGATGATAAAGCTCGAGGCGCGCTCTCCAATCATCATACAGGTGGCATGCGTATTGCCACTGGGCGCCCTCGGCATCACCGAGGCGTCGGCGACGCGCACGCCGTGCACCCCAATGACGCGCAGCCTGCGGTCTACCACTGCACGAGGGTCTTCTGGATCTCCCAGCCTACAGGTGCCCGCGAGGTGGTTGACAGGCAGCTCTGAGCGATCGCAGACTGGTCGGCCGAGGGCGCGGAATTGCTGCGGCCCGCAGGCGATCGCGTCGTTCAGCGCGCCCTCGCTCTCCACGTGATCCCCAGGCACCAGCTCCTGGATAAAGTGCCGTCGCATCGGTGGCGTTCGCACGATCCGCCGCATTTGACGCATGGCCCACTGCACTGGGAGCGAGTCGTTACGGTCGAGGAGGTAGGGTCCTTGGAAGACTGGTGGGTCCCAGAAGCGGGCGGAGCGCAGCGACACGTGCCCACGCGAGCGCGGCCGGTTGTTGGCGATCTCGAGCGAGGCGATGCTCTGGTATCTATTAGGCCACGTTCGTGAGTACTTATCCCACGGGTGCAGGGTGAGCTGTATGTCGGGCTCGTTGCCCACAGCGTAAGGCGAGCGGAGGAAGGCGCCGACGCTCATCCCAGGGTTGGCAAAGACGGAGTCGAGGCCCCTGCTATACCGCTCATGCTGCTCGCGACAGTACTGAGTCACAGAACCCTCCGAAGCCGCACCGGTTAGCGATGACGAAAGCGATGCGCTCGTGTCTCGCGAGGTTGCGTCGATCGTTGCGACGACGCCACCGTTGGCGCCGCCACTGTTGGAGTCCCTCGCCTCGATGGGATCGAAGAGTCCGTACCCCGCATTCAGCCTGCAGCGCACGTAGTCGCCTCCCTGTGTCACCCACTGCATGATACCGTAGACGCCGTCGGTGAGCGCCTTACCTACGTTTGGATTATGGTGGACTGATTCGATCCCGAGCTGATCGAGATCGCGTCGATCACCAATCCCGGAGAGTAGAAGGACCTTTGGGGTGTTGACGGCGCCCGCGCTCAAGATCACCTCCTCGCGCACGCGCACGCGCACATGCGGTGCAGACGCCGTCGGCGCGTGACCACGCACAAACTCGACCGCACTGATCGTCTTATTCGCATCGAAGACCAGTTTGGTGACGAGCGCGTTGATGGCGACTGTGACGGTCTGGGGGCGGACGCTGCGGCCGAGGAAGGCGGCAGTGGGCGAGTCACGCACCCCGTCGCGGATCATGAAGTGGTACGCCCCCGCACCCACGCGTGAATCGCCGTTGAAGTCGTTGTTCGCAGGGACTCCAGCAGAAACGCACCCCGCGACAAACGCACGCGAGATGCGATCGCTACGAACGCGCCCAACGTGCACGGGGCCGTCGCCGGTGGCGGTGGATAGGGACTCATCGCCAGCCGCCGCCGCCGCCGCCGCCGCCGCTGCAGCCATCGCTGAGGCGTTGGGAGAATCCACGTTGGACTCATGGACGGTGACCGTCTTGAGATAGAATGGCAACACGTCGTCCCAGCTCCATCCTCTGCCCCAGGACTCGAAGTCTTCGGGTCGGCCGCGGACGTAGAGCATGGCATTGTGGATCCCGCAGCCCCCCAGCCCACGCGCGATCGCCGGTGGCGGGTCGGCTGGCACGTCCCATTGGAACTCCTTGCTCCAGCGGTGATCGCTCAGCACTTGCACCCAGCCGAGAGGCACGTCGAAGATGGTGTAGTTGCCAAGGACGGCGTCGGTGGAGCCAAGCGCGTGCTGGGTCACGCCACCTGACTCGAGCAGCAGCACAGAATAACCCTCGCGCCCAAGACGACCAGCGACGATGCTCCCGGTCGAGCCGCCGCCCACCACCACGTAGTCGTACCATACCGTGTGCGGCGCGCTGAAGAAGAGCGAGTGGACGGCGAGCGCGGTGCCGAATACAGCCGTGCACACCAGCGCAGCCACGCGCATCACTGCCAACAAAGTCGGCTGCGCCGCGTGAAGCCCGATGTAGCCATCGTCGCGCGCCATTTTTCGGCGGCTAGACTCGACTTACTTTTCGTTTGATATAGGATTCGTGCATATCAGCGCCCTGCGTCGGCGCTGTTTCGGGCCCGTCCACCAAGTGTCTTGTCAGACTGGGTCCGCGCTGCCGGTGCCAGTAGCGCACTTTTGAGCATCCGAGCCATCACACCAAGTTCGGATCATGCCACCCAAGAAGAAGTCCGCCGCCAAGACGCCCAAGAACAAGGGTGGTGCGCACGCAGCCACTTGCCGCGAGAGCCCTGTCGACACGTGGCCCCGGTGCACGCACCCGCGCCGCCGCCGCGCCTGAGCCGATCGCATGTGACTCGCCGCAGGTGCCGTCGACAGCGGCGCCGAACTCAACGCCCAGGACCTCGCCCGTCGCGCCGCACTGCGCATCGAATCGCTCGAGCGCCAGCTGCTTTGGCGGGAAGAAAAGATGAACCACGCGATCGAGGCGCAAAAGGAGCTGCGGGAGCGCATTTCGGTGGATGCGCGAGAGTTTGCGCAGGAGCGGGAGGACCACACTGCGATCACCGCCGAGATGACGCGCAGGTACGCGCAGATGCAAGAAGAGCTCCTTGCAAAGAGCGGCGCGCTCGAGACGCGACTCAGCGAGCAGAAGCGCGAGCTCGAGGAGGCGAGATTGCGGATCGAGGAGGAGCGACGTGGGCGGGCGGAGGAGCGGATGAGGAAGGAGGATGAGATCCTCGACCACAAACACCAAATGGACGACATGGCGCACGAGTTCGGCGAGATGCTCAAGGAGACGCTTGCCAAGTTAGGGGCGGAGCTTGAGCGGGAGAAACTGCCCAGCGATGGCGTCAAGGGAGACGCCGCGTTTAGAGGGAGAGTGCAGCTCGAGCGGCTCGACGAGCACCGAGCGAGTGTGAATGCGGTCAGCTTTGAGGCCATTGCCGCACCAGCAATGGCCTGACTCGAATAGTTTGTTTCAGTATTATAGCATTCCTGCTTCCTGGCTCACCCTCATGCGCAAACATTTCCCTTAATTTGTATATACATACATATATGTAAATGTATTGAACGTAGATTGGTGTCAGGTCACTGAGACGACGCCGGCTCTCATGTTCGCCTCAAATGTAGTACTCGACAACGATTCCAAACTAAGTCACGACTCGATAGTCTCACTTATATTGCTAGAATTAGAATAAGAATACGTAGAATACATGTATTCATATCAATCTCGTAATTCCACACACGCGATGGACGAACCAATTCCACACACGCAATTCCACACACGACTCCGTCTAGACTACCCCCTCCTCTCGTACAGCAGTCAGCTCGATGCGTGGATCCGCACGTCTTGCGTCGCAGCCGCCGGTGCGCCGAACTGAGACAACCCCCTCAGCTGAGCTCGAATCCGGCGCCGGCCTCGATGGCATAGATGAGCTTCTCTCTGAGCGTTTCTATCGAATCATACGGTGGCAGCTTGAGCAGGTTCATGCACGTTGCACTCGTAGGCAGCCTCCCCTCCTCGTTCGACGCCTTGTGGATACAAAACATCGGCTGGAGCCACCTGAAGCCCATGAGCGGCGGCCGAGAGCACGACGTGGCGAATTTGAGCGCTGCCGCCCGCCTCGCCGGCGTGAACTCATCGAGTACGCGCCAGAACCACCCGACGACCGGGTGCTCCTCGTGGTACCCGCCCGAGTACTGCGCGTGCCTCTGCCAGTCGTCGACGTCGACGGGCGCGTCCGAGCCGCCGAGGACGAGCTGGAGCTCCTTTGGGGAGAAGAGGCGCACCCAGGAGCCGGGGACGACGCACGCGAAGCCACGGAGGAAGGCGTCCGCCGCGCGGCGCAGCTGGACGTTCAGCCTGTAATGGGCGACGAGAAACGTGTACTCGACCCGATTCTCGCGTGAGACGGCGAGCTGGGCGCCCCCTGGCTTGAGTGCGATCTCGCGCGATCTCGCGGCGGCGGGGAGGCTCTCGTCGACGTACTGTGCGATGGCAAAGTTGAGGCAGAGGGAGTCGAAGTCGCCCTCGAAGCGCATGAGGAAGGCGAGCGAGCGTGCGAGCAGCGGGTCGAGCGCCGGCAGGTCGTTGCGCGTGTTGGTGCGGCCGAGGAGGAGGTTGAGGAAGAATGGCGCGAGGGGGAGCTCGACGAGAATGCCCTCCCAGAGCGTCTTGGCGAGCACCGCGCCGAGGAACTCAAAGTACGAGTACGCCTCGGGCACACGCACGGCCGCCGCCGGGTTGGGGTAGAGCGCGCCCTCCGCACCGGTACAGAAGAGTCCGCGCGCGGGGTCAAAGCCCTCTCGCAGCACCTCGACGAGAAACTCCTTGGCGACGCCCTCGCCGATGCCCGCCTCCTCGAGGCCTTCGGCGCCGAAGAAGCGCGCGCGCACCGGCAGGCGCCAGCCCACGCCGAGACCGCGGAGAGAGCTGAAGGCGTCGTCGAAGAGGTGCGGACGGCGCACCTCCACCGGGTGCCATGGCGTCGGCTGGAAAGCGTGCATCTGTTGGTACGAGGCCTCTTCGCGTGCGCTGTTGAGCCAGCGGCGGAGGAGGCCCAGGCGCGATCCGAACGGGAGCGACCACGGCATGTGACGGAGCACGCTCGCCGCGCGCCGTGCCTGCGGCTCAACCGCGCCACCAATCACGATGCCGCCCTCGGGCGTCGCGCCGAGCACGGCACCTTCCGCACTCGTCGAGCTCTCCTCCTCTAGGAATGAGGGCTCGATGCGTCCGGCGACTGCTTCGATTGTGCTCAGGCGCGCCGCGTCCGCGAGCCACGCGTCGTCACCGCCCATGAAGCTACGGCGAGTGTCGCGATCGTGGAGCTGCCCGAGTAAGCGCATCAGCAGGCTACGCGTGAGCCAAGTGAGCCCACGCCCGGGCGGCGCCGATGGGCGCGAATCGAGAGCACTCGCGTGTGTTGCACCGCCTCCACCGCCGCCGCCTCCACCGCCGCCGCCTCCACCGCCGCCGCCTCCACCGCCGCCGCCCTCATCCAGAGCCGTCCAGTGCATGGCGATGGCCGTATCTCTGAGCCGCGCGCACATTGGCCGCAGCTGCTCGACCCCAAACCCTCGTCCACCGAAGAAGTCATCGTCGGAGAGTGCGACGAGCAATTGGGAGAAGGCTGCGCAGAAGAGGCAGAGGAGTGCACACCCCTCCGCATCTCGCTCCCACCCTCGCGCGCCACACGCCGCACGCCAAAGCGCGCCGATCACACCACCCCTGCCACCGCCACCCCTGCCACCGCCACCCGTGCCGCCGCCACCCGTGCCACCACCACCTCTCCCCTCCCCGCGGCATTCTCTCGAGAAGGCGAGGGCGTTGAGCACGGCGGCGGCGCGCGGCAGAGGCTGCGCGCCACCCCTGCTGACGGCGGCGCGCGCGCGCCGTCCACGCCGAGCGCCGCCGGTGCGTGCGGCGCCATCCGCCGCATCAAAGCTGCTCACACCTTCAAAAAAAAGACATAAAAAGAAGAATTCATTTCGGACATATGGGGGAAACGGGGGGCGACATATGGGGAAAAGGGGTGTGTGTAGGCGAATTAAATACCGTAGATGAGCTCGCAGAGAACGCGTGCGAGATGGCCGAGCGTGCGGCGGCTGTCAGCGGAGAGGGCGGCTGAGTGATTGGAGGAGGAGGAGCAGCGGGCGGAACCCCCACCCCCACCCCCACCCCCACCCCCACCGGTCACGTATGCAACGTCAACTTGTCGGTGTGGCGAAGCTCCTGTGATCGCCACGTGGCCATCGTCCGAGGAGTCCCCCCCTAACCCCCCCCAACCCCGCCCCAACCCCCCCCCGGCCTCGTTGAGGTTGAGGGCTGCGTGTATGAGCAGCCCCGCATGCTCGGCGGTGCACAGCGCTGCGTACTGCGCACGCACCGCCTCGCGCCACTCGTCATACTCCTCGCGCCACTCCCACGGCGCCTCCTCCTCAACAGACCCCCCACCAGACCGAACAGACCCCCCGCGGCCGTCTCGAAGCGTCTCCCCTCGGTTGGCGGCCTCCCCCAGTGGCTCCGTCGAATGCATCCCCGAGTGCATCCCCATTCGATCCTCCACCACTTCCATCTCCTCATCGCTCGACGACTCATCGCTCAACGGAGACCCACCGCTGGTGGCTGCGGGTGGCGGCGTCCCCAGTGCGAGACTCATGCAGGGGAGCGCCGCACACAAGACCGACGCGTATGCGCGGAGCTGGAGCGGCGGCGTCTCAGAGGGGCGCTCAGAGGCGACCCCGCCGCCGTCTGCAGAGGCGACCCCGCCGCCGTCTGCAGAGGCGCCTACGCTGCCGTGTGCACAGGCGCCTGCGTTTCGCATCAGCTCGACCAGATTACCGCAGATGCAAACCATCGGCGGGCTGGGCTGTGCCGCGCTCCCGCCGGCGCCGTAGCCGAGCCCTCTGGCGAGCTCCTCGAATGAACCCGAGATGGACTCCAGTGCGCTCAGGATCCGCGGTACGCACGGAGAGAGCGTCTCGCGCATGATCCGCACAATCTGCTGCGGCGAGGTCTCGTAGAGCCGCGAGATGAGCGCCGGTGCGCCGAGGAGTTCTCGAGCAAAGGCATATGCTCCGGCGGGTGCGGCGAGCAGCTGCCGTGCGGAGAGCTCAAGGAGAGGCGCGGCGGCGCTCGCGTGCGGAGAGGAGATACCCGCGACGAGAGGCGGACGCGGAGACGAGAGGATCACGATCAGCGCGCGCGCGACTGTATTTGTGAATAGAAAGCAACAGGGATGGGCATGTGAGAAAGATGGGCGTGCGCTGCGAAAAGGATGGGGGTGTGCACAGATTGGGACAAGCATGGGGTGTGACACGTGGGGGGTTGGGTCATGTGAGACTTTTGCCTGCAGAGTGAAGGCCACGATCGCCGAGTTGGGCGAGCGTGCGATCGCAGAGTGCAGGGAGCTGCTGGGCGAGAGTATGTGGGATGAGGTTGCGCCAGTGCCAAGCGCGCACGTCGGTGAGCATCAGCAGCAGTGCCCTCGCGTCGTGCGCCTCCACCAGGTGCGCGGTACGCAGGCACCTCGCAGCGAGCTGCTTGCTCTGTTCCTGCCAGCGCTGAGGGCCGTCGGCGCCGAGGCTGATGGATTGGACTGCCGCGTTGGTTGATGGGTCGGCGCTCTCGTGGCTGCGCAGCATCATCTGCACCAGCCAGCTCTCCCGCTCCGCGTCGGCCGTCTCGGCCGCTCCTCCTTTGGCCGTCGGCACGAGCAGCGGCATGGCTGTCGGCATGGTCGTCAGTACCGCTGCGTCCGCGGTGCTCGCGTGGCCGGCGCGGTCCAAGCAGACGAGGAGTCGGACGAGGTGCGGTGCGAGCGGTGCGAACGCGCCAAGCGGCGACTCGCTCTCCTCCACTCCCGCCGCAGCCGCGTCGAACTGCTCACGCGCCACGTCGCGCATGCTTCTGTTCGAGAGCGCCGCTCGGACGTGCGACTGGATGACGACGGCGCTGTGCTGGCGCTGGCGCTGGCGCTGGCGCTCCTCGCGCTCGCGCTGCGCTCGCTGCAGCGTCTCCTGCCGGCCCTCCTGGCGCGAACGCCCGCGCAGGCTGACCTTCGGGCGCGTCCTATCATCGAACATAGCAAAGGGTGCTTGAAACAGGCGTCTCGATTAAAGCGACACCTCCTCACTTTTTTAGCTTTTTTACACCTCCGACGACGGATTTCAAAAGAAGAATAGGGGCCGGGAGACGCCGACATGTGGCTCCGCGACGTGAGCGTGACGGTGAACACGCTGCACGCGACAGACGGTCGTGTGGTTCGGAGCCGAGCCTTCACCAAGACCAGCCTCGGCTACTGCCTTGACGATCACCACCGTCGCACCCTCGCGATAGGGGAGGAGCAGAAGCTGATCCAGGAGTACGCAGTCGCTGGCGGGGTGAAGATGCACACCAAGTTCGCTTCGAACGGCAAGGCGACCCTGCAGCTGGTCAAGAGCCACGTGATGCTCCTCATCAAGACCGCCAACCCGCGCGAGCTCCAGTCATGGCTGCGCGCTCTCCAATCGGGCGGACGGCCGAGCGCTGCGTCAGACGATCTCGCCAAGCGTCCACTCGGCCAACGCTCGATGTCGAGCGCGAATGCGGGTAGCTCGCCCTCAGGGTGCTCCCCAGCTGGGCTCCCAAAGAAGAAATCGCGCGAGCGCACCCCTGGGGGAGGGTATGGGGGAGCCTACTCATCCTCACGCCTCTCCTCTCCCCCGAGCCGACCGTCGCCGAAGCTCTCTCCAGCCTCTCAACGTCGGCTGACGGTGGAGCAGCAGCGGGTGCTCCGCGACGTGCTCGGTGGCAAGTCCATCTTCTTCACCGGCGGCGCCGGCACCGGCAAATCCTTCCTCCTCAAAGAGATCCTGCGGCGGTTGCCGGCGGCGAGCACGTTTGCGACGGCGACGACGGGAGTCGCCGCGTGTGCCATCGGCGGGGTGACGCTGCACCACTGGGCTGGGATCGGCGGAGGGGAGCGTCCGGTGGCTGATCTCGCGGCGGGTGCACTCAGAAAGCGCGGCAACCAGTGGCGAGCCGCCAAGACGCTCATCATTGACGAGATCTCAATGCTCGATGGCGCTCTATTCGATACGCTCGAGCGTGTCGCACGGATCGTCCGAGGCTCCGAGAAGGCATTCGGCGGGTTGCAGCTGGTGCTCTGCGGCGACTTCTTCCAGCTGCCTCCAGTGGTCAAGAATGGTGCCCTCGTCAAGTTCGCCTTCGAGGCGTCCGGATGGGATGCGTGCGTCGATACGACGCACGAGCTCACGCAAGTCTTCCGACAGAGTGATCCCGAGTTTGTCACGGCTCTCAACGAGCTGCGGCTGGGTCGGTGCGCGCCGTCGGTGCGCGAGCTGCTGATGGGATGCAAGGGGCGGATCCTCGACGACGGCGACGGCATCATCGCCACCCAGCTCTTCACGCACAAGAACGACTGCGCGAGGGTCAACAAGGCGCAGCTCGAGATGCTCGATGGCAAACGGAACACGTACGAGGCGCGCGATTCGGCGGACACGGAGGATGGGCGCGCGGCGCTGCGCACGGGATCGATGGCCCCCGAGGTGCTGACGCTCAAGATCGGCGCGCAGGTCGTCCTCATCAAGACGCTCGACGCCGCGCAGGGCCTCGTCAACGGCGCGCGTGGCGTCGTCGTCCGCTTCATGAACGGCGGCGGCGCGCCCGAGGTGCGCTTCGACGGCGGCGCGACGATGACGATTCGGCACGAGCCGTTCACGATCAGCCAGGCGGGGCGCGTCGTCGCCACGCGCTCCCAGCTCCCCCTCGATTATGGCTGGGCCATCTCCATCCACAAGTCGCAGGGGATGAGCCTCAGCAGAGTCGCGGTCTCGCTCGGCAAGTGCTTCGAGCACGGACAAATGTATGTGGCGCTCTCGAGGGCGCGGAGCCTCGAGGGGCTCTCGTTGATCGACATCGACTTCAGCAGGCTCAAGGCACACCCAGCGGTACTCCGCTTCCACGAGGAGGTGCTCGGACACGCCATTCGACCGTGCCCCTTGTAGATTTGCTGCACTGAGTCGAGAGTGATGCGCGCCCCTCGCATCAGTAGATTCGACTCATGATTCATGGTGTAACAATCAGTAATGAGCAATCGATATACAGAGGTACAAAGATATGGATTTTGATTCATCTGTTAATAGATCATTCATATAGATATAGAACCAGATCATGTTCCATGTTCATGTTGCTCATAAATATTCCTATATATTGATACACCCAGTTCGAATCGAGTGCAGCTGTGCGCTCGCCTCGAGCAATTCGGCCGAAGCCGAAGCGCGCACAAGGCATAGAAGTGTATAGCGATATAGGCACACATTCGCACAATCCTTCCGCGCGAAAGACTTGCGTTCCAAAAGTGTATTCGTTTGCGCGTCGCTCTTAGTGCAGCTTTCCGGCGGCGAGCTTCTGGCGGACGACCTCGCTGCCGGCAAAGAGGAATCCATCGAGCATTCCGAAGACTGCGAATGCGCCGCCGACAATGGCGCAGAGCGAGAGCAGGAGCTCGCTCGTTGACGTGCTCTTCTCCTCTATCTTGACCTGTATGGGCGAGACCTCGTACGAGATGAGAAGCGAGGGCAGTGCATCCTGGGAGGGGG
>MDSY01144963.1_pt1 | contig 12951 bp, 8 predicted proteins | sample 811131 | NCBI WGS metagenome assembly MDSY01 (sample SAMN05326643, study PRJNA326480) | marine metagenome | isolation source: seawater | place: Atlantic Ocean: South West | collected 2010
AAGCAAATGGTCTAATATTAATCGACTGGAGCAAATTGTCTATTATAGAATAGTCAACGACAACTGGATAATATTGAAATTAATCGTCCAACACCACCTGTTGGGACGGTTCTTCGTCCAGAGCTAGGTCAACCACCACAAGGAGAAGAAGGACCGGAGATTAATTTTTTCCAAATTTTGGACGGGTTAATAGCTTTTACAGAAGCACAAGAAAGACAACAAGCACAACAAAGACAAAACAGAAATCAACAAAGACGTGAAAATAGATTTAATATGGTCCGCCATTTACTTTTTTCAATGTTTATGTTATTATCGGTATTTGGTTTAATGGTAGATGGTACCAATGATGATCTTACAAATAGAACAGGTATGAATGTATTAGGTCAAGGTATTATTATGGCTCATCAAACTGGTTTATTGGGAACAGCTCAGCGTATAATGTTATGGGATGTTTATTGGTCCTTTTTTAATAATGCTTGGATACCCGGAGGATTTACTGGTGAAGATGTAGTAGTTCACAGACAATTAGCAAGATTTATAGCACCTTTTTTCCCTCTTCCAGACTTGCGAGATGAACAAGAAGGTGGAACTGCTAATTTATGTAAAGTATGGCAAGAACAAAGGGATTGGGAAGCATCAAAGAAAACGGTAACAAAAGGTGAAGCAGATAAATATTGCAAAAAGTTTGGGGATTCTAATCTAACACCAAACATACGTAATTTATGTTCGAGAAATCATGAAAATTGTTGGTTGGGTCCTGCAATTTCCTCGAATCTAAGTGGATTAGCACCTAGAAGAAGATTAGTGCGTAGTCGTAATCGCACAGTAGCAATAGATGATCAAGGTTTTTCATCAACTCAAGGTGGAAAACGCCGGAGAAAAACAAAATCTAAACATAATAAAAAGATGGTTAGAAAAAGAAAAAGAACAAGAAAAAGAAAATCTAGAAGAAAAAGAGGTTCTAGTTTTTTGGGAGATGCTTGGGGTAATTATGTTACTGCACCTTTAGTAAATACAACTCGCGGTTTAGAATATGGCCTAGGACAGATTGTGCCCGGTCAACTTGGGTCACATATGAGAGGTGTTGGATCAAAACATTATTATCATGGACAACGGGGACCAATATTGGGTGGTAAAAGTCGTAGAAGAAGAAGAAGAAAAAAGAGAAAATCACGAAGACGCAAACGTCGTTAACAATGAACAGCTTTAACAATATTTTCCCAAGATATTTGATCTACAGATACTTTTGGTACTACTTTACTCTGAATAAATGTCATTATTTTAGCAAACCAAGCAGGTGGTATTATTTTTTGATAATCAATATTCCCATCTAATTCTAACAAAGATGTTTCTCCATTATATAACCATTTATCGTGATATTCTTTTAATTTTGTCAAATATTCTGTTGTAATGCTATTTTCACCTTTTCTTGCTCTTTGGTCTATTCTTTCTTTTGTTTTAGGAACATCGGTATTAATATAAATATTACCGGTAACTGGTATTTCACTTTTAAATTCATCAAACCATCTAACATATATATTATAATTGATCTTATCTATAATTCCATCATCTTTTAACATTTGACAAAAAACATTTCTATCCGCGTATACCGATCTCTCTATAATAAATATTGTATTTTCGTAATTTTTAAAAGCTGTTCGTAATTGTGTTATTCTTGAAATTAATGTCATTATTTGAAAAGAAAATCCATATTTAACAGGGTCTTTGTAATAAACTTGAATTATATTCTGATGTTCTTCATTTTTTATCTTTTCCCATTCATTTACCGGTTCTGGTAAATAAACAATATTGTATGTATAAATATTTTTCAGAGAAGTCATTAAATTTTTTATTAAATAAGACTTTCCGGAACCAACATTTCCTTCAATAGAAAATACATAATTAGTCATTATATCTATTATATATGATTAAAATTTAAATTGATTTAAAAAATATATTGTTAATTAATTTTATTAAACAATGGATTTATCACAGAAAAAGCTAACAAAGAGTGAATGGGAATTTTTAGAAATTCCTGTTGATAATAAAGAATTAAAAATATTAAATTTAATATATAATTCTAGAGAAAATGTTAATATAAAATTTAATGAATCTAAAAGTTTCTTACAATTCATAAAGATGTCAGGTAATTTGGATTCGCTTCATAGTTATTGTTATAACAATTATTTTAAAGAATTAATAGAGAATATTATTAAAAAGTATGATTTAAATATAAAAATAGATGTTCCTAAAAAGTTAGTAAGGTTAAAAAGTGCTGATGCTATAAGGATTAAAAATTTAAATAAAAAAATAGAAGCTACTAGAAACCAATTATATGAATATATATTGATTAATTCAACATATCAATACCTTAAAAGTAACGATGATACAAAAATGTTACATTATTATACTTTGATACAACTTATTAAAAATGATATATTAAATGTTAATACTTATGTCTTATATTTTGTAAATGAAGTAATAAAAAATGATGAAGGCAAAGATAACTTTAAAAAATTGATAAAAAATTCATATAATTATATTGAAAGAAACAACTTGTTAATCAAATATTGTAATGTTGAATTATACGAACATCAAAAACGTATATTTAGAAGTATTAATAATCCAAATAATAAATGTGCAAAAATGTTATTATATCAAGCACCGACAGGAACCGGTAAAACATTATCTCCTATAGGAATTAAAAAAAAGATAATATTTGTATGTGCTGCTAAGCATATTGGATTACAATTAGCCAAATCTTGCATTTCATTAGAAATACCAATAGCAATTGCTTTTGGATGTAAAGATATATCAGATATTAGATTACATTACTTTGCCGCAAAAGAATTTACAAAACATAGAAGAACCGGGCAAATTTTTAAAGTTGATAATAGTGTTGGTGATAAAGTAGAAATTATAATAAGTGATATTCAGTCTTATTTATATTCAATGAGATATATGATGGCATTCAATGATCTTCAAGATTTATGTTGGTATTGGGATGAACCAACAATAACGTTAGATTATGATTCACATGAATTTCACGAAATATTACAAAAAAATTGGCAGGAAAATGAAATACCAAATATAATATTATCATCTGCTACTTTACCGGCACAAAAAGAAATATTTCCCATGATTAGACATTTCAAAAGTAAATTTCCAAATAGTGAAATAGAGAACATTATTAGTTATGAATGTAAAAAAACTATTCCTATTGTTGATTCCAATGGATATGTCGCAATGCCGCATCTTATATTTCAAGACTATGAGGATATAAAACTTTCAACAAAATATTTAAACAACAATAAAACTATTTTAAGACATTTCGATGTAAATGAGATTTCAAAATTCATTTTATATTGCCATAAAAAGAATTATTTAAAAGATAGATATCAAATGACCAATTATTTTGAAAATATAGAAGACATTAATATAATTTCATTAAAGATATATTATCTTGAATTATTATCAAAATTAAAGAAAGAAGAATATGAAAAAATTTATAATAAATTCTTTGTAAAAAAGAAAAAGAAATATGATTCTATTATTAAAGTAACTACAGAAGATGCTCATACATTAACAGATGGTCCTACTATATTATTAACCGATAATGTTGAAAAAATAGCAAAATTCTATTTAAAAGTTTCGAATATTCCACAAAATGAAATTGCTAGAATTTTAAGTATAATTGAAGAAAATTCAATTTATAGTAGTAAACTTGAGGAAATTATAGATACCGAAAGACAAAGACTTGAAAAACAAAAAAATAGAGATAAAAAAATAGATAAAGACATTAGCGAAGGTGGTAGAGAAGAACAAGAATTAGAATTTTATAAACAAAGATTATCAGAAGCAACTTCTAGATTAAAACCGGTAAATCTTAGTGAAAGATATGTACCAAATTCTGATAAACATAAAAAAATATTTGGTAAAGAAAATATCAATAATGCTTTCACTAGTGATATTGATGATAATATTGTAGAACAAATTATGTTATTAAGCGTCGATAATTCTTGGAAAATATTGTTAATGATGGGAATTGGTGTTTTTACAAAACATAATTCTATTCGATATGGTGAAATTATGAAAAAACTTGCCGAAAAACAAAAGTTATATTTGATAATTGCTAGTTCTGATTACATTTATGGAACAAATTACCAATTTTGCCATGGTTATATAAGCAAAGATTTAGCTAATATGACTCAAGAAAAAATGATTCAAGCACTTGGTAGAGTTGGTAGAAGAAATCCACAAATGGACTATTCTGTTAGAATAAGAAATGATGATTTAATTAAAAAATTATTACTAGAAGAACAAAATAAAATTGAAGTTTTAAATATGAATAAATTATTCGGTTTTAATTAATCAATATCATTTAACAATAAAGTAAAACCGGATTTCGGTTTATATTTCAAAATATCTAGTTCCTTTTTTGTTGTTGGAAATTCATCAAATCCATAGATATCTTGTAATAATAACCACTCAAATAAACCACCATTATATAAATATACATTATAGAATCCTAAACTCATCAATTGGTGCACTTTATCATATGGACCTTTTTCTATTGAATTTTTACCATATACAATAATTGTCATATTTAATTTATTTAAATTAGCATTTATTATATTAACTTCTTTATCTACTGATATTGTACCTTTTATCAAACAATCTTGTTCATTATCTTTTAATGTATTTATCAATAAAACACTATTATTATTCCTGAATAGTTGTTGAATATCTTCAAAATTTACCTTTTTTATTGACGATGATGTGTTACCCATAATTAAATTTATAATATTATACATTATTAATTTTATATATTTTTATATTTATATTCATATAATATGAATAATTGTCCGGTTAAATATTGTTCTAACAAAACATTCAATAATGTATTAATTAAAAATGTTTTAAAAGAAATACATATGTGTATTGACAAAACTAAAAAAATAGATAGAAAAACGTGGACTTACAATGTTGCTATAGAAAGGAAAAATGTTACACACCATACTTGGAATGATAAATCAATTAATGAAAATTGGCCTAGGATTAAATTATTTGATGTCTTTGATAAAAATGGTGTTGAACAAACTGAAATTATGATGGATGGAACTGATTTTAATTTAGATGAATATATTTATAAACCCAAACCTTTATTAAACCTTTGTCCTAATATTATAAATATTATAAATTCGATATTAGATAAAGATATAAATAATTCTAAAATATGGAATGCAGAAATATCAATGGTTAAAGGATTGGGAAAAATACCACGACATTGCGATTCCAATTACAGACCATATTGTAAAGATAATTATAAATATGTTAGATTACATATACCAATACAAACAACTAAATATGCTACCTTTTATATTGATTATCCCAATGGAAAAAAAATGATTTCTCATACTTTGAAAAAAGGAATATTATATAAATTAAATGTTAATCATTATCATCATGGTGTAAAAAATAGGTCTCCTCAATTAAGAATTCATTTAATAATCGATGTTCATTCGGATGCTATTAAAAATCTTACTTGGGAAAGTTATAAATAAATATAATTAAATTTTTATTATATTTATTTCTTCTCTAATCTTGTCAATACTCTCATAAAAGCTTGATATGGAAATTTTGGGTCTAACCACAATTTTCTTGTTATTGTAAATTTGGCAGGTAAATCACACATTGTTGGTTTTTTACCTCTATTTCTATTCGCACACATATTTTTAGTTCCACCAGGACAACTCGAACCTGGACAACCATCTTGACATTGACCACACGGAACTAAATCACAACTTGGACATTTTCCATTTTTAGGAATTCTATCCGATTCCTTTGGCATCAATTTATATTGTTTAAAAACTAAAGCCATTTGATTATTTTCATCAAATTGAACACTATCTGTAGTTACTCTAACACCCGGAAATACTTTAATTCTTTTTTTAAAATCATCCCATATTGGTTTTCTATTATATATTGTTCTACTATTTGCATAAAATTTCCAATATGGAAAATGTTTTTTCTCATACATTGATTTAGTTACTCGTTTTTGAGAACCCCAATCTTGACCAATTAATCCTAGTTTTCCTAATGTTCTTCTAAATATATTATCATCATTCATATACTTATTTCCTACTTCCAAATCATTCTTATTAAATAAAAGTGTTTCTGAATCTGGATGTTTTACATTTTTATGCGACCTAATTACTAATTCTACAAAATCTTTCCAACAAGGTTTACTACCACCTTCAATTGTTGGAACTTTTGGTGTTTTCCCATAACATAATTCATTGTAATATATTGCTTGATCAGCATAACTATTCATTTTCATTATATCTTCACCTGAACCCATTAAAGATTTATATTTTTGAGCATTTCTTCTAATTTCCATCAATTTTCCTCTGTAACCATATGCGGTCCATCCATAATTTTGATTTACTTCCCAATTTTTTGGTATTCCTCCTCCTTTCTTATTTTTCCATTTTTTTATATTATCCGGATGAATTTTACCATCTTTTGTGCACCCCGATTGTTTATACATTTTATCTATACATTGTCTTGGTCGTGATATTTTTTTAAATTTATTTACAAATCTACTTTCACAAGGGTCTACTTCTCTACCATAACACATAACATTTGCTGTATTTGCTTTTTCGTAGTTATTTGTTTGTGCTACTCGTTGAAATCCTTTCATATTATCAGCTACTATTGTATATGGTGACTTATTCCATTGTTTCAATGCTGCTCTACCTGTAGCATTTGCTCCGGCTCTTTGCATTACATCGCCTGAACAACCCGACTTAGACCATAAATCTTGATAACAAGCCACTGTGTGTGGACCTGTTAGTAAATTAGGAGTCATACAAGGAAAATTTTGTTCAAATGTCGCACATTTAGCCAAAGGAACTAATGGCCCATGTAATGATTTAACATCAGGGTCATAACAATAATCTTGATGCATTTTTTTACCTTGCAATCCTTTCAAACCCGGTAATTTTTGATTTCCTCTTTGTCCACATTTCCAACCAGTTGGACAATCAGCATCACTATCACAATCACCAGCACCACCCATAGCCGATGTATCCACAACTAATTGACCACCAGTTTGATATCTTTCTGATGTCCAATTATCAACTCGATATACTTTCGGATTTCTTGTTCTATCTGAACTTCCTGCTCTATGAAAATTCCACATGCCTTTGGCAGCATCCCATCTAGCATATCTTGCTCCAGCACTCTTATATCGAATAAATCCATCTCGTAAAGAAGTATGACTATTTATGTAACTTCCTGTTGACTCGTTTGGTCTAAAAAGAAGTTGTTGTGGTGAATATCTTGTTGCATATGTTCTTGTATCTTTTTGTTTACCATTCCATCCAAACCATTGTGTTGTTTTATTTTCATCATTTGGAAACTTATTATATGGCCAATCACATTGATCATCTTCCGGATATTTTGGTGTTAATCCTCCTTCATTATTTCTTTTGTGCACCATACCCCTTCCTTTTACTGGACACCAAGAACAAATTTGTTTAAATCCACCTACATCACCACAATCTTTCACTTGATTACATATAGCTCTTTCTTTTAATTTTGTACATATTGCTGGTGCTTTCCTTCCAGGAGGCGACCAATTATCGAATTTTCCCGGTGAATTTTTTTCACAAGTATCTACCAAAGGACCATTTTGATCACCGTATAATATTTTATTAGATGATAAACAATATCCACATTTTGTTCCTGCTATTAAATTACAATCACCTATTTGATCTATAAGTCTACATTTTTCTATATGTTTTGCTGTTTCTGATTGATTTCCTCCCACACCATCTATAGTTCTTAATGGTTTTAATTTATTTTTATCTTTGTCATCTACTACTTTTAAAGTATTTGTAATTCTATGTTCTTGATCTACCATTCTTGATATTCTCCTATTATTAAAATATTTACTTTGGTCATCTAATCTCGATAATTGATTTTTTAATCTTTCCTGATTATCATCAAAACCTTCTTTTTTATTGTTTTTTTTATTTATATTCACTTTTATATCCTTATTTATTTTATATGATTTATCTAATAAAAGTATAACTCCTACGATGAATAAACATAATGCTAAAATACTAATAATATTATTCATTAGATATATATAATATTATATGATATTAAAATTAAACAAATTAATTATAATTTCCGACCAAAATATTTTCCATACTTTCTTTCTCATTATTTGAAAATGTATCTATTACTTTCCATTGAGTATAGGGCATATAAAATAACATATAAAATATTATGAATGTCAACATAAAAAACAAGAAAAAATTAAACGTAAATAATTCAAATTCATCCATTAACTTATAATATATGTAATTATTATATTTTATGGTACTCTTCCTTTAGTACAACAATGAGCAGAAGAACCTCTCCAAGAATGCCATCTAGCCCAATGTTTTGTTTTACCACCACAACCCCATCCTCTCCATCTTCCAACCCACCATCCTCTTTTATCTTTTGTCCAACCTGAATTACATACATTTTGTGTATCATCGGTTTTATCCGGTGTTTCTGTTTTCCTCATATTTTGTAATTGTGTTGATAAACATAATTGAAGTCCTCTTCTTTTACATTCATTCTCTGCTGCTCTTCTACTTCTAAATACATAGCCGCCATAACTTCCTTTATAAACCGATGGTGCTGGTTTAACATATTTTTCATTATACCAAGTAACTACTGGTGTATTATTATTTCCCCTTCCTTTTGCCCCTGTTACATGTTGGTCATAATCTTTAGCTTTCCAACACTCTCCTTTCTCATAATTTTTTAATCTAGCTGGTCTATTTACATACTTACAATGAGGGTCTTTTTCACAAGCGTCTTGACATTCTTTGGCCATCATAGCATTACCTACTTTTTCATAACCACCTCCATCACCCCCAACATCAGCTGGACCACCATCTTCCGCTAAAATTGTATAATTTTCTTTTGTATCTTTTTTCAAAATAGCACATAATATTACTATTGATAATAAACCTATTATAATATATTTCGATGTCATTGATATATATTATATTTATTTTTTTTTATCCGATCTTTTTAATTTGACATTTACCTGATTTATATGCTTGTTGCCCTGTATTCTTATCATTCACACATATCCATCTATTTCCCCAACCTTTATTTTGACCACATTTCGTATTACCTGTATTAGTATTCCAACCACCCCATCTTGATTTATGCCACCAATGATTATAAGTAAAACAACCCGGTGGTATTCTACTCCAATTCCCATACCACCCTCTTCTTGCTCCTCTTCTTGCCAAATGTTGTGCACATTCTGTAGCATTTTTTATTTTACCTTTTGTCGGTCTACTTTGGTTTCCTCCGGTAAATATAGACCCTTTATCTCCTAATGGATTTTCTACACCCCATCTTCCTTCAAAAGTACATTTTTCATTTTTCTTCTTTGGTCTGAATTCTGTCCATCTATCTCCTTTTCCAAATCTCATTATATATTTATTTACATCTGGAACATTACAAGTCTGACCATATTTCGCACAATCTGTCCACTTACCTTCTCTTTCAGTAGTAAAAGCGTTATTTCTAAACACTTTATTTCTCCAACCCCCATAATATGTCCAAGCCCATCTATGTCTATGTTTATAATTTTGCTTTTTACCACTATTAGTATGCTCATAATATTTACCATATGTATTTCCACAAAAACATTGCCCCCACCATTGTAAACCAAAATATTTATAATCTCTACAAGCATAGGAACATTTAAAAGCATCACCATACATTCCCCAACCTGCTACTCTACCTTTATATACTGGTAAATCTCTACTTCCAGTATCTCTGAAATCACCTATTCTTTTAAATGGTTTTCCACCTTTCGTACACTTGTTGCTATTACCTTCTCTAAATCCTTCCTTCCTTGAACCTACAAAAGATTCATTTGCGGCACTCTTTCTATCATATACTTGGCCTCCCCAAAAGTTTGATTGCCCCCACCATCTCCAACCATTCGCTCTATATCTGTCTGTCGTTACTGGCGAAAATCCATTATTATATTCACCGGTACTTGTTCTACAACCTAATCCCCATCCACCATATGAATTGGTTTTCCCAAATGAAAATCTATTACATTTTGGATTTTTCAAACATTCTTTCGCGCATCTTTCAACAGGCCAATTTCTTGAATCCCATCCGTGCCATTTTAAAGCAAGCCAATCTAAATCTCCACCTCCACCTCCACCTGAACCCTTTTGACTTTTTTCTTGTGTATAATGACATGATGGTTCAAAGAAAGCATCTACACATCTATTACTTCCTATTTTTCCTCCTTCTGCTTTACATTGATCTTTAAATTTTTTAATTCCCTTCGTATCTTTAAAATCAAACTCTTTCGCATTACATACTTCTTTATTTGTTCTATAAGGAGTAAAATCATATCTTTTCCATACACTATTTGAACTTGTTCTCCTACAAGTTCTACTATCTTGATATTCACAAAAACATCGACCCTTCCAATAACTTCTCTTTTCATCTATTACAAAACCTTTAACATCTGGATTTGTCATACATTTAGCCGCGCATTCTTTTGCGTTATTAGCAATAGTTCCCGATGGTTTTCTATAAATGACATTATATTCCGAACCATAACATTCACCAAATCCTCTATCAATATACTTTTCATATTTTTTCACCGCATTTGGTTGTAAACAACTAACTGTTACTCTATTACCCAAATTAATAACCTGTCTTCTTTCTGGAGTTAAAGTATATCTTGTAATTTTTTTCCAATCAGACCTAGCTGGTGGACCTTGCCATAATACTAATTCAGCTCCATTTAATCGGTAATCGCAGCAATCTGGTCTATTATATATTATAATTTTTGATAAAGTATGTGTTTTACCTGATTTAGCATCTTTCAACGCAACTCTCCACCATTGACCTGTCCCCCCTTTTGTATGATTAGAATTAGCTGCTCCACCCGGACCACGCCACCAAGCTCTACTATTCTTTTGCCCATCTATTGGTTTATGAGCATGTCCAGACCATCCTGATGAACTTTGAGTTGCTGTACCTCCATTCTTTTTTGCTGCCACATTTACGCCAAATTCATCATATACTTCTACTTCTTGAACATGTAAATACCCACCCGGTAATGTTATCTGAACATAATTCACTTTATCTTTTGTTCCCTTCACATCTACTTCACTTGCTTTCTTGAAATTCTTATTTACACAAGGTGTAAAATTACATCCAATTGTATGTGTTAATTTAGGACATGGTAAACCTCCTCTCATTGGAGGATAAATTATCTTTCTTTTCTTTGTTTTCTTACCACCACCACACGGCATAGAACATTCACTATATGGTTCCCATTTACTAACTACACAATCCTGTGGTCTTGGATACATATCCATCAATCTCATTATCAATTCTCCACATGAATTTCCACACATCGAATTTCCTGGTTTACATCTTTTTAATACTCTCAATTGCGAACCTAATACTCCTCCCATTTCATCTCCTACTTTTTTCATATCACTACCGGTCGCTTTATAACCATTCCATCCAAATTTCTCTTTTTGATAATTCTGTTTCATTTTTTGTGTTCTTTCTTCTTTATTACCTCCATCATCCCTTATAACCCATAAAATTCTCCATTTTTGTGTAGCCGAATCTCTATCGATTACATAACCATATAAAAAACAATTTGTTGGTTTCCCTGTCCAATGCATTTTCACATAATCTCCTTCTCTTAAAGCACCCGGTTTATCTGCTGGAACTCCATATATTGCTAAAGAATTTTTATTTTTCTTATCATAATCTCTCATATCTACAATCTTTTTATCAGCTTCCGCTTTCATTTGAGTAACCTTATTCGCATAATCACTTTTATCCATACTCAATACTGCTTTCTGACTTGAAAAACCTTCCCTCTTTTTCAATCTATCAAAATATTTCGTTCCATTTAATGACCCCCCTTTCGCTTTCCAAGTCTTTTTAGCACACATTTCTCTAGCCATCTTAGTATTATCATTTAAAGATGTACCAAAAAACTTTCTATCACACGGATCTATATTTGGTTTCCTATTATAACAATTTTTATAAGCATTAACCACTTTCTTCATATTACCTTGAGCATTTGTATCCTGATAAGTTTGTCTAAATACTCCTGCTAAAGCTCCTACTGATTTTGTTCCAATTGATGTTCTTAAATCAGCAAAACTTTTTCCAAATGGTTTTTTACCCGTACATCCTGAATTCTTCCATAATTTTCTTAAACACTGCTCCGAATGAGGACCTGTATTTCTATATGGTGTTATACAAGGATTATCTCTCGCAAATGCCGCACATTGTTCTTTCTTTAATAAACCCCCTTCATAACTACAAGTATCCGAAGTATATTTCGGAAGATTCTTATTTCCTACTCTTTTCATCGCCATTATTCCCCCCGTCGTTGGACAAAATCCGCATAATTCTGCCGTCTTTCCTGTCAATTCAGCACAAGAACCTACTGAACCACAGATATTACGCTCTTTCGTTGTAGCACATTGACTTGCGGTCATAGACCATTGACCTGAAGCACATACATCTGCTTTTGGTCCTGAATCATCTCCATAACTATATTTACCAGATGAACCACAATACCCACAATCTTTACCTGTTAATTGATTACAATCTGTAATCGCTTTACATTTAAGAATTTTACTAGACATCTTACCAGTATTAATATGAGCCGGTTTTGTATCCTTCAAATTCTTAGATTTTTTTGTTATCAGGGGCACCTTTATACTATTTACATCTTTATATAAATATCCTGCTTTATCCGGTAAATCCTTATAGTTATTCATTTCATTCTTTGACATTAAAGTCGCCGTTGGATCAGTCAATTTTTGATGCATAAGTCCCCTTGAAGCATTTATAAAATTCATT
>MDSY01005535.1_pt1 | contig 12949 bp, 11 predicted proteins | sample 811131 | NCBI WGS metagenome assembly MDSY01 (sample SAMN05326643, study PRJNA326480) | marine metagenome | isolation source: seawater | place: Atlantic Ocean: South West | collected 2010
GTATCTTCTTTTTTCATATTTTACTCTTGGTCGGGGCGACTGGATTTGAACCAACGACCTCTAGTACCCCATACTAGTGCGCTACCGGGCTGCGCCACGCCCCGTTTATTTCTGGTATTATACGAAAATGTCGTTTTTTGTGCTAGATAAATCTTTTAACAATGTATAATTTTTTACTTAGTTTATTTCTACCAATACCCGTCTCAAATTTATTGTTAAATTAAATTACAAAAAAACAGGTTGAAAAATGCTGTATGAAAAGACGGCATTCTGATTGTCTTCAAGCCACTTTAAGTATTCTTTTTTAATAGATACTTGGCAACGGCATAACGCAGCAAATAACGCTTGAGCATCCTCATTATTTAAATACCTATTTAACTCAGAAAACTCACACTCTGGAACATAATCAGGATGGGTTAAACGAACAATCTCTTGATCATCATTATAAATAACATAATAGACTTCATGTTTAATTCTTTGAAAATCTACCTTGTAAAGCGTTTCATTAACCTTAATTTGAAATGCGCCTGCTTTAAAAAAGCTACCATCTTCATGGGTAACGTTATTATTATTAATTATTAATTCATATTGATTTTTTGACATTTACTTTACTTACTTAAAATATGGTTCGATCATAATACGTTTAGGGAATAAAAAAGTAAATATATTTATTTTTAGGCGTGCTATTAAATCCCTAGTCACATTAATCTTTCTTTAACATTCTTTAATTAAAAAAAAAGCTTTAAAGGCAAAATCAATCAATTATCCTCAATATCCGTTATTTTAATATTTTTTTTTGATCAAAAAAGTGATATAATATCGCAAATTGACAAATATTTAAAAATAAATTGATTAAAAATGACAAAAAAAACACTAAACGGCGCTGAATCGCTTATCAAATGCCTCGAAAATCATGGAGTAGAGCACATCTTTGGTTATCCTGGTGGCGCTGCCATACCTATCTTTGATGCAATTTATGATTCTTCTATTAAGTTGATTTTAGTTCGGCATGAACAAGGGGCTACCCACATGGCTGATGGCTACGCAAGGGCAACCGGAAAACCAGGGGTTGTTTTAGTAACAAGCGGACCTGGCGCTACAAACACCGTAACGGGATTACTAACAGCAAATATGGACTCTGTTCCAATGATAGTTATTTGCGGACAACAAATCACGCCTGTTTTAGGTAAAGATGCGTTTCAGGAAGCTGATGTATTTGGAATTACAGCGCCTGTTGTTAAACATAGCTATTTAGTTAAAGATCCCAATGATATTCCTAGAATTGTAAAAGAATCATTTTTTATCTCTGCTACAGGAAGGCCTGGTCCTGTTTTAATTGATGTACCTAAAGATGTTTCTAGTAGCCCCTGCACTACTAATATCGATGACTGTGATATGGATTTACCAGGATTTTCTAAACCTGAAAAACCTGCTATCAAAGATATAAAAAAATTAGCTAATACAATTAAAGGAAGTAAAAAGCCATTACTACTCATTGGGCATGGTGTTATTATCTCTCAAGCACACAAACAGGTTCTAGCATTAGCTGAAAAATTAGGAGCACCTGTAACATCAACCTTATTAGGCATGGGAGGCTTTCCTGAAAATCACTCCTTATCTGTAGGCTTTTTAGGAATGCATGGCACTGCTTATGCAAACAAAGCTGTAGCAGAGTGTGATTTAATTTTTTCTATTGGCTCGCGCTGGGATGATCGTATTACACCAGCAAAAATTGAACGATTTTGCCCTGGTGCCAAAAAATGCCATATTGATATTGATCCTGCTGAAATTAATAAAATTTTAGTTCCAGATGCATCCTGTGTTGGGGATGCTAAACTAATCCTGGAGTCGCTTATCCCAATGGTTGAACCACTTGATACTAAAGATTGGTTAAAAACAACTCAAAAAAACAAAAAGAAATATCCTTTAAACTATAAAATCCATGGCGGGTTAAAAGCACAGCATGTTATTGATGAGCTATGTAAACTAACTAATGGAGATGCTACCGTTACAACCGATGTTGGGCAACATCAAATGTGGACTGCTCAATTTTATAATTTTAAACGCCCAGAACAGTGGATTACCTCTGGCGGAGCTGGCACAATGGGGTTTGGATTTCCTGCTGCTATTGGAGCACAGTTTGGACAACCAGAACAGACCGTTATTGCGATATGTGGAGATGGCGGCTTCCAGATGACCCTTTTTGAATTATCCACAGCCGTTATTCATAAACTCCCTATTAAAATTGTTATTATTGATAACAAGTACCTTGGTATGGTTAGACAATGGCAAGAACTCTTTTTTGATGATCGCTTATCGGGCGTTGATATGGTTGGCAATCCAGATTTTGTAAAACTAGCAAAATCGTATGGGGCGAAAGCCTTTCGAATAAAACGACCGGCTGATGTAAAAAAAGTCTTAAAACAAGCACTAGATTATAATGAAGGCCCTTGCGTTATTCATGCAGAAGTTATTAAACAAGATAATGTTTTTCCTATGGTGCCAGCAGGAGCAGCAGCTGAAGATATGATTATTTCTCGGCCAACAACAAAACTACAAAAACCAAAAGGAAGCACCTAATATATGCCAAAAACATCAATTACTCGTGAAGACAGCCATACCATAAGTTTATTTGTTGCCAATAAACCAGGCGTATTATTACGAATTTGCTTAGTATTTTCAAGACGAGGATTTAATATTGAATCACTCGTTGTATCGCCAGCAATCGATGGTCGCTTTTCGCGTATGACCATTACAGCAAATGGAGACAAAAATGTTTTAGAACAAATTATTAAACAATGCGCAAAGTTAATTGATGTTGTTCATGCATCTGAACATGATTCTAGCTATTCAATTGAACAAGAATTTGCCTTAATAAAAGTTAGATTAAAACCAAAAGATCGTAGCGAAATTTTACAACTTGTCCAACATGTTCAAGGAGAGTCTATTGACTTCTCTGACAATACACTTATCTTAAAAATTGTTGGTGAATCTAAAAAAATTGATACGTGTATTACGATGCTTGAACCTTATGGAATCTTAGAGATGGTTAGAAGTGGAAAAATGGTTATTACAAAAGGAAAAAGTGAGACATAACCTTAAATTTTCTTGCATTCTCTAGCTTTTAAATATAATCTTTAAGACTAGATTATGTACTTAAAAAATTTACTTTTATCAATTCTTTTTACTTTCTTTGCTGCCTCCCTTAATTACGCTAACACACTAAATATTATTACTGATTCTGATACCGCTGTTATTAAACTTAATAAAGAAATTATTGGAACAGCTATTGTTAGTAATTATGATGTAAAAACAGGCACCTTTTTAGTCACCATTGAAGAAAATGGAATTCAAATTTATTCTGAAATTATAGAAATAAAACCTGAAAAAGAGATTACTACCATATCTATCAATGTTGAAAATAAATTAGCAAAAGAAGTTATTGATAGTAAAAAACAAAAAGAACTTGCATCATATGCTTTAGATAAAAAAGGAAAGCTAGGTCTTGGTTTTTATCTAGACCCATCTACATTAGGTGGATTAAAATTTTCTTACGATTTTTCTCCTATAACAATTCAATCTGTATTTTGGATGTCACAAACTAATTCATCTGATTTGTTTGTTGGTGGCATTCGTTTTGTTAACTATTTTAATAATCAGTTTACAAAACATACACTTTTTCGTCTTTATTCTGGGTTTAGTTATATTTATGGGAAATTTGATACCGAATCATTACATTCTTATGAAATTCCTTTAGGAGCAGAATTTAAATTAAGACAACAGCTTTCAAAGGCCCCTATTTGGAGTTACTTAATTTTTAGTTATATGGCTTTAGGTTATAATATTTTTGCATCCATTGATGGCTTGTTTTACTTTGTTGAAACAGGTCTAAAAATCACAGATCATACTGATAATTCCAAAGATTACAAAGGTCTCAAATTTGCTTTAGGGCTAAAGTATTATTTTTAATTTCCAATTTTTTCGATACACTATCATGTAATGGATATCCATGATACTAATAAAAAAGTAGCTGTTATTGGAGCTGGCGTAGCTGGTTTAACGGCAGCTTATTTATTATCAAAAAAATTTAATGTGCATTTATTTGAAAAAAATCATTATCTTGGAGGACATGCCAATACTATTACAGTTCCTAATGGCATTGATGCAGGCAAACCAATCGATACAGGATTTATTGTTTTTAACAAACAAAACTATCCTGTTTTTTTATCGCTGTTACACACACTAGATGTTCCTTATATTAAATCGGATATGTCATTTAGCTACTTTTGCAAACACCCTCAGCTACTTTATTCCTCTGATGTTCCATCTGGCTTATTTGCTCAAAAACGAAATTGGTTTTCTCCATCATTTTATAAGCTCATATCTGAAATTTTACGTTTTAACAAGCAGGCTTCCTCAGATAGCAATTCACCGCTTCTAGACTCAGAAACATTAGGTGATTATTTAGCCCGTCATTGTTTTTCTGAATCATTAATTCGCTGCTATGTTGTTCCTATGGGTTCTGCAATCTGGTCAGCGTCGTTTAATGAAACACTAGCAATGCCAGCATACACATTTTTACACTTCTGGCGAAACCATGGTTTATTACAGGTCACTAACAGACCTTCCTGGTACACGGTAAAAGGTGGATCTAGAACGTATGTAAATGCCCTTGTCAATAAATTAACTAATGTATCTTTAAATAATGCAGCTACAAAAATTTCTCGGTTTGATAATGGTGTGAGAATTCAAACTGCTGATCAACAAGAATGTTTTTGTGACTATGTTGTTATTGCGACTCATGCTGATCAAGCTTTAAAGTTACTTGAAAATCCCACAGAAGATGAAAAACGTTTATTAGGTCAATGGACTTACTCTACAAACAGAACCTTGTTTCATACCGATAGATCCCAGCTACCTCCTAAAAAACAGTGTTGGGCATCTTGGAATTTTATGCAAGTAAGCCAAAATCTTGATGATCCGGTTACTGTTAGCTATTACATGAATCGTCTACAATCTATTGATTCAAAAACGCCTTATATTGTAACCCTTAATGCAAAGGATACCATTCATGACTCTTATATTATTAAAGAGCTAACCTATCATCATCCCTGTTTTAATACTGCAAGTATTGCGACTCAATCTGAGTTACCAAATTTAAATAACAAAAATCACACTTTCTTTTGTGGTAGTTATTTTAAATATGGCTTTCATGAAGACGCAGCTGCTTCAGGCGCTGCTGTAGCAAAATATTTTGGAATTTCATTTTAATGTCTCAGTTATTTATTGGATCCCTTTTTCATAAACGATTTTATCCTAAGGTACATCAATTTACATATCCTGCCTTTTTTTTTGGTCTTGATTGCGATGATCTAAAAATAGTAGCAAAAAAAAATTTATTTTTTAGCTATAATCGATTTAATTTATTTAGTATCAATGATAAAGATTATCTAAAAGATACCAACCAATCTATTGCAGATAAAGTCCGTACGTTGTTATTGGAGCAAGGTTATAAAACAAACATTACAACCATTACATTATTTACATCTGCACGTTGCCTTGGTTACTGTTTTAACCCTGTTAGTTTTTATTACTGCTACCATAACGATACCCTTACGTATATTATTGCAGAAGTTAACAACACATTTAAAGAAAGACACCCTTACATTTTAACGTGTGATACTGAATCAAATAACGATCCAATAAATGTTACAACAACCAAGGAGTTTTATGTATCTCCCTTTTTTGATGTTGAAGGTTCTTATCATTTTAAATTCTCTCCTATGAAAGATGTAATGAGATTTATTATTAATTATAATAAACAGGATAAGCCCTTGCTATATGCATCGCTTAGTGGTCATCAACAATCTTTAACATCATTATCCTTACTTAAATTATTTTTTACATTTCCCTGGACCTGCTTTGCAACGTTTTTTCGTATACTTTTTCAAGCTTTTCTATTAAAATTTAAACGAAAGTTACCCATTAAACAAAAAATAAAAATTTCAAATAAACATTCTATGATTATTAAAAAACCTAGTATTATTCAGTTAATCTGCAAAAAATTATTTTTATCTCGCTTAAAGCTTTTTAAAGATTGTCATCTATCTGTTCAATTTCCCAATGGAATAACTCAGTCTTTTGGAAACCCGGATCTGCCTATTGATTCATCCATGTGGATCAAAGATTATCAATTTTTTTCTCGGGTTATTTTTCGTCAAGAGATTGGGCTTGGAGAATCCTTTATGCTAAATGAATGGGAAGCTGATAATATTAAAAAATTATTAGTTATATTTTTAAAAAATTTAAAAACAACTCCTAACAAGAGCTCCTTGATTTCATATCCGATGCAATTACTTTTAATTTTTCAACATTTCTTAAATAGGAATCATATTATAAATAGCAAAAAAAATATTGGTAAACATTATGATTTAAGTAATGATTTTTTCAAATGCTTTCTTGATGAAAAAATGATGTACTCATGCGCCTTTTATCCTAATGAACAAACCACACTAAATGAAGCTCAAAAAGAAAAAATTAATAAAATTATTCAAGGCAGTGATATAAAGCCAGGAATGAGGGTGCTAGAAATTGGATCTGGATGGGGTGCTATAGCTATTGAGCTAGCATCACACTATAATTGCCATGTTACAACCGTTACAATTTCTAAAGAACAATTCAGTTATGTTAAAACTAAAATTGATGAATTAGGTTTAGCAGATAAAATTACGTTGCTATTTCAAGATTATCGGCATTTAGAAGGTGTTTATGATCGTATTATTTCTATTGAAATGTTAGAAGCTGTAGGACATAAATTTTTACCTGTTTACTTTAACAAAATTAATGACTTACTAACGGATTCTGGAAAAGCATTTATTCAAAGTATTACTATCAAAGATGATATTTATGATACTTATAAAGCTAATACCGATTGGATTAGAAAATATATTTTTCCAGGTGGCCATTTGCCTTCAATTGCTCACATAAAAAATATTATCCAACATACAAAATTGTCACTTACGACATCTGAAAACATTGGTATGCATTATGTTAAAACGTTAGATGATTGGAAAATCAAATTTTTATCTAACTTAGATCATGTCAAATCGTTAGGATTTGATGATCTTTTTATTAGAAAATGGTTATATTATTTTGAATATTGCCAAGCAGGATTTAGCGCCAATCATATTCAAGATTATCATCTTGTTTTTCACAAACAATGACACTTTTTTTTATTCTTGTTCAGCATCTCTGTATTTCATTAGTTTTAACAAGCATAACATGGTTAATTTTTTTAAAAGTTAAAAATATGAGTATTATTGATATAACGTGGGGATTAGGTTTTTTTATCTTAATTAGCTATGATTATTTTGTTTTAGCACCAATGTTTATCAATAATTCTTATGATCTATCATTTCATTTTCCTATCTTAATATTTTTAGTATTGATTTGGAGCGCTCGATTAAGTTTATTTTTATTTATAACCCGGATACGAAATCGGCATCTAGATGCACGCTATGAATCTATTAAAGCTTCTTGGAAATCAAAATCTTCTGTTAATGTCTTATTTAATTATTGGTTTCAAGGCGTTTTACAAGCCATCTTGTCACTAGCATTTATTCCAATTTTGTTTTCATCATCAACTAACCTTCCGTTGCTTCCCATCTTTATTTGTTTCATTGGTATCATTGGCGAAGCTCTTGCTGACTATCAACTTTTAATATTTAAACAACAAGACTCATCCGAACTAATCTGCCAAAATGGTTTATGGCGCTTTTCAAGACATCCTAACTATTTTTTTGATATTTTATTTTGGGCTGGAATTGCTTACTATACATATTTAGCTACACAAAATATCATTGTTTTTGTTAGCCCTGTTCTTCTTTATGTTATAATGAGGTTTGTAACGGGTCGTATTTCAGAACGATTAAGTTTACAAAAAAAAGGGGATAGCTATAAATCGTATCAAAAAAATACGTTTATGATATTTCCTAAACTATTTAATAGGAAACACTAATGACCTGGGTTGATCGAATTATAGCTTTTAATATTATTCCAATTTGTATTTATCGTGTGGTCATTCGACTGGTAGTTTCAAAAAAAATTAGTTCTGAAACCAAACTTTTTAATCTTAGAGGTAGAAACAATCATTTAATGATCAAATTTTTATCGCAAGGCCCCTTAGCAACTCATACGGATGAAGCCAATGAACAGCATTATATGGTTCCTCCTAATTTTTTTAAGTCTGTTTTAGGCTCTAACCTTAAGTATTCGTGTTGTTATTGGGATAAAACATGTAGCTCTTTATCAGAAGCAGAAGAAGCAATGTTAGAATTAACTGTAGATAGAGCTAAAATTAAAGATGGTCAAACTATTCTAGAACTTGGCTGTGGATGGGGCTCCTTAACACTTTATATGGCTAAAAAGTTTCCAAACTCTACTATTATCGCGATGTCTAATTCGAATGACCAAAGAAAATATATTTTAGAACAAATTGCCATTCACAAACTGACCAATGTTACAATTATTACAGAAAATATTATTAATTTTTCTACGGACCAAACATTTGATCGCATTGTTTCAATAGAAATGTTTGAGCACTTATCAAACTATAAACTATTATTTGAAAAACTAGATAGTTGGTTAAAAAAAGATGGTTATATTTTTGTTCATATTTTTGGTCATAAACATATCTCTTATCCTTTTGTTAACAAATCATCAACAGATTGGATTGCGAGAAACTTTTTTACTGGAGGTATAATGCCCTCAGAGTCATTACTAACATACTTTGAAAAAGAGCTTTTAATTGCAAATAAATGGCGTATTAACGGCCAACACTATCAAAAAACAGCCAATGCCTGGCTTAAGAATTTAATTCAAAAGAAAGAGGATCTTTTTGAACTGTTTAAAGATCGGTATGGATCACAAGAATTAAATCGAAAGTGGGCTGGTTGGAAAGTATTCTTTATAGCTTGTGCAGAATTATTTGGATTTAATAAGGGTAATGATTACATGGTATTTCATTACTTAATTAGAAAAAAGATTTAATTCTTACTCATATTTCGCTATTCTATTTAACCTTATGTTTGATAATACAGCCTTTAAAACAGCTCAAGAAAATATGTTGTATGACGCTAAATACTGCCATGATTTATCACAAAACCAAGATGCCCTTTTCTTTCGATTTTATCCATGGCAATCTATTGGGCTAACACAATCCGAGAAGAGACCTATTCCTAAAGACTTAAGATCTTTTGAACATGCGTTTCGTCTTACTGGAGGTGGGATTGTTTTTCACTGCCCAGGAGATATTGTTTTTTCTCATGTAGCACCCATTAAACACCCTCTATTACCTCATAAATTAAAAGATCGATGTTACTGGATGGCAAATACTATAAAAAAAGGATTACATAGCGTAGGCATTCATGTTCAGTTAGCAGGAGAGCGTCGAGTTAATCATACTTCGGATTCAATTATGTTTTGTAATACATATCATAATCCATATGAATGCTTATTGAATAATGATAAAATCTGTGGCTTAGCACTTAAAAAAACTCGTTCTACGATTCTTTTTCAAGGCAGTATTCATCTTCAAAATACCCAAAAGTGGTTTCCTGAATTAACAGATCGCTATGGTTCTTATTTTACAAAAGGTTGTAGCAAGATATCACCACCACCAACTAAAGAGATAATCACTGCTATTCAAATAGAAATAAAGAAAGCATTAACACAGTGATGTTAATTTCTTTATTTAGCTTTTTTTAATAATTCTTTTTGAATATCTTCTGAAATATTCTTTTTAATGTACGCTTTAACATCTTTAGTTGTTATTTTAAGAGTTTTCTTCACTGAATCAGGTGCTTCAAACATATACTCCAGCATAATTTCTTCCATAATACCGCGCAATGCTCTTGCTCCAACTTTTCTTTTTTGAGCAACGGTTGCAATTAATGACAGTGCATTATCATCAAAATTAATAGTCACATCATCCATGGCCATTAATTTTTGATATTGCTTTGTAATAGCATTTTTTGGTTCTTTCAAAATTTTCACAAGTGCTTTTTCATCTAATTCATCTAAGGCTACATTAATCGGAAGTCTTCCTATCAATTCAGGAATAATCCCAAATTTTAGTAAATCCTCCTGTAATACATGCTTAAAAATACTATCTTTATTAATATGACCTTTTTCTGAACCTGTTAAAAACCCAATATTACGAGTATTTAAACGTTGTTCGATAATTGCTTCTAGTCCTTGAAAAGCGCCCCCACAAATAAATAAAATATTTACTGTATTAACTTGAATAAATTCTTGTTGAGGGTTTTTTCGACCGCCTTTCATAGGAACATTTACTACTGTACCTTCAAGCATTTTTAATAATGCTTGCTGAACACCTTCACCAGATACATCTCGTGTTATAGATGGATTCTCTGACTTTCTTGAAATCTTATCAATTTCATCGATAAAAATAATTCCTTTTTCAGCTAAGCTAACATCATACTCCGCCACTTGTAATAAGCGATAAATGGCAGATTCCACATCATCTCCCACATAGCCAGCCTCGGTTAAACTGGTTGCATCTGCAATGGTAAAGGGAACCTTTAAATAGTTTGCAAGTGTTTGAGCAAATAATGTTTTTCCCGTTCCAGTTGCACCAATTAATAAAACATTGCTTTTTTGTAATTCAATATCATTAAATTTAGGATCACTTTTAAAAAACAGTCTTTTATAATGATTATAAACAGCAACTGATAGCACCTGTTTTGCTCTATCTTGGCCAATAATATAATCGTTTAAGGTTGTTAAAATTTGTTTTGGTTTAGGTAAATCATTTTTTGATAACGCATCCTGCTTTACATCATCAGCTCTAGGCTTTGACGACTTATTTTTAACTGCTACGGACAGTTGTTCTGGCGATTTTTTTTCTGTTGAGACAGGCTCTTTTTCAGCTTGCAATATATCATAACAGGACTCAACGCATTCATTACAAATATTTAAACTTGGTCCAACAATAATTTTTTCAACTATATGTTGTGGCTTACCACAAAATGAACAGACTAGTAAATCATTGTGATCCATAAAAAAATTAGTTTAATGGCTTTGTAATAACATCATCAATAATGCCATATTTTTTAGCTTCCTCTGCAGACATAAAAAAGTCTCGATCAGTATCTTTGACAATTTTCTTCAAAGGCTGTCCTGAGCGTTCTGCTAAAATATCGTTTAATACTTCTTTAATTCGCAGAATTTCTTTTGCCTGAATTTCAATATCAGTAGCTTGTCCTTGAGCCCCGCCCAATGGCTGATGAAGCATGATCCGTGAGTTAGGTAAGGCATACCGTCGCCCTGGCTCACCCGCAGCTAATAAAAATGCTCCCATTGAAGCAGCTTGCCCCATACAAATAGTGGAAACCTTTGTTTTAATAAATTGCATAGTATCAAAAATAGCCATTCCTGCGGTTACAACACCACCTGGGCTATTGATGTATAGATAGGCATCACGTTCTGAATCTTCAGCCTCTAAGAATAATAATTGAGAAATTACTAAGTTCGCCACTGTGTCATCAATTGCTTCGTGTAAAAAGATAATTCTTTCTTTTAATAACCGTGAATAAATATCGTATGATCGCTCGCCCCTTCCTGTTTGCTCTATTACCATAGGTACTAATGGCATAATATCCTCCTTATTTTCTTACTAAAAACTATGCTTTCTTTTCTACAATTTTGGCATGTTCAATCAAGAAATCAAAGACTTTTTTTTGTTTTATCATTTGAGTTAAGCCATTTTCATTAATTTTATTTCTTTCTTCTGCTATTTTTTCATCGGTCGTGGCCTCTGGCTTCATGCGTTGTATTTCAGCTTTAATATCAGCTTCATCTGCTATAATGCCTTCTTTTTTCTCAATTGCATCAATGACCAATTGTTGTTTAACTCTTTTTTCTGTATTAGACATTAATTGTTTATTAAACTCATCTTCACTTTGTTGTGTCATTTTTAGATAGGTATCTATTGTTCCACCAGATTGTTTTAAGGTTGCAGCAAAATAGGCTTTATCTTGCTCTAATTCATACTTTAGCATTGACTCTGGTATATCAAATGCCGTCTTTTCAATTACCAAATCAATAAGATCTGTTTTTAATTTTTCATCAACTTCGTTTTTTCGTTGTTCTTGCATCGATGTTTTAATATTCTCTTTTAAGTCATCAACCGTCTTAAACTGAGTTAACTTTGCTACCATCTCATCTGTTAAATCTGGAACTGTTTTTTCTTTAACCTCTGTAACAACAACTTTAAAATCAACTTTTTTACCCGCAACGTCCTTAAGATGGTACGTTTTATCATAATCAACTGAAAATGTTAGTTCTTCGTTTGCATTTTTTCCAATTAAATTTTTATCAAATTTCTCTGAAAAAATACTAGCGCCAACACCTACACCTACGTTTTCTTTTGTCCACTTAGAAAATTGCTTATCTTCAATAGTTGCTTGTACATTAACTTTTAATAAATCCTCTTTTTGAACAGCTCTTTCAACAACGTTGTACTCTACTGCGGAATTTTGCAATTGCTGCAATTGTGATTGAATTACCTCATCTGTAATTGTAACAGCCTCTTTTTCTACCTTAAGACCTTTATATTTATCTACTTTTATTTCAGGTTTTACATCAACATCACATGTAAATGTAAGTGGCTCATTTTCTTTGTATTCATTAATTGATAAATTTTGGGGATAATCTACAACCTCTAAACTTTCTTCTTTAATAGCTTGTAAGTAAGCAATATTAACTGCTTCTGTTATCCCATCTTTTAATAAGATTTCTTTGCCGTAATGTTTTTCAAAGACATTTCTAGGAACTTTTCCTGCACGAAAGCCAGGGACTTTGGCTTGCTTTACCATACTATTAAAGGCCTTTGTAATTCCTTGCTCTAATGTTTCAAGAGAGACTTCAA
>MDSY01086514.1_pt1 | contig 12949 bp, 16 predicted proteins | sample 811131 | NCBI WGS metagenome assembly MDSY01 (sample SAMN05326643, study PRJNA326480) | marine metagenome | isolation source: seawater | place: Atlantic Ocean: South West | collected 2010
ACATCAATAAGTGAATTATCAAATAGAATAGCAGATAATAAAATGTATGATTTATTTGGAAGAGAATTGTTAGAAGCACCGATTGGAAAAATGTACATTAAGAATAGACAGAAATATATAAACTTTTAAGATGGCAAAAAACAAATTAACTAATGATCAAGTAACCGCTATTGCTGATAGATTACATGAAGTTGTAGGAAATGAATTTCACAATGAACTATGTACAGCTTTAAACCAATATGGTTGGGGAGACATTAAATCCGGTGATGGAATAAGTGATATGGATGTGTATAAGGTTAAAATGGAATTAGCATTAGGGTATCTAAAGGAATATCAGTATTATTATAATCAAAAACACGAGAATGAATAAAAAAGAATTCCACAAATACGTAAACACTGGCATTAAGTTAGTATTCGGGATCAGCTTATCGGTTGCATCCTTTGTCGCTATCATAGTGTTACTAGTATTTTTTATAGCAAAATAATTAAATAAGAGTGATCAAGAAATTAAAGAAATTAATTTTCATAATAAGACTGGCATTAGCCAAAAGAAAAAGAAAATCCGTATGGGATTTATAAAAACATGTTAGATGAAGGCAAAAGGAAATAAATTAATCAACAGAGATAGACGTTTAACACCGTTTGAAAGAATAGCAGCAAGAATTGGTTATATGGGTGCTGGGTTTTTAATAGCAGGTCAATGGACTTTAGAACCTATATTATTTGTATTTGGTTTTATTTGTGTATTAGTTCAAGTAGTAACTCGAAGACAATGGAATTTAGTTGCACTTCAGTTAAATGGATTAATAGCCTGGAGCATGCATTTTTTTAATAGTTTAAATTAAAGCAATATGAGTAAGTTAAAGTTTAATGTAAATAAAAACTATGAGATCTGGAACAACGTGTCTATTTGGGAAAACGACGGTGAAGAATGGTCTACTCATTTCGAAACTACAGATAAACTATGGGAAGAAGTTATTCAACCACGTATAATTCCTTATATAAAAGGTAGTGTATTAGAGATTGCACCTGGCCGAGGCCGAATGACAAGAAAACTTTTAGAAAGTAAAATAGATTTAGAAATTCTAGATCTTAGCGATACATGCATTGATAGATGTAAAGAAAGATATGGAGATCAAATCTCTGGCTATCATGTAGGAAATGGTAAAGATCTAAGAATTATTGAGGATGAGTCTAAGGATTTTGTATTCTCATTTGATTCTTTTGTCCATATGCATGAAGAAGTTATAGATTCTTATATAGAAGAAATATCAAGAGTATTAAAATCTGGTGGTTACTGTTGGATTCATCACGCAAACATATCTCAAGGTAACGATGATAACTTTAAGAATATTGCAGGACGATCAAATATGACCATTGCTACATTTAAAAACATAGCAGAAGATTATGGATTTGAAATAGTTAAACAAGATCTAATTAAATGGGAAGCAGAAGGAAATCCTGAATGGTTAAGAGATGGTTTATCTTTAATTAAGAAGGTATGAAATTAGTACACACACATTAAGTAATAGACAATAATGTATAAGACACAATTAAGTCACCATATAGGTGATACGCCCATGATCGAGATTAGCGATAAGCTTTGGGCAAAAGCAGAGGTTTTCAATCCAACTGGCTCGATTAAAGATAGACCAGCATCATATATCCTCAACGATGCTGAAAAAAGAGGAGTATTAAAAAAAGGAGACACTATATGTGAAGCCACGTCTGGAAATATGGGCGTTAGCTTTGCATGGTTAGCAGCAGAACGAGGTTATCGTTGTGTAATAATAATGCCTAACAACATGTCAATGGAACGTAAGAAAACTCTAGAATTATATGGAGCCGAACTTATTGAAGTTGACGCAGGTGCATTTGATGATGCTATCGAACTTAGAGATAAAATGTGTGAAGAGCGAGGGTGGTTTAATTGTAATCAATTTGGAAATCCTTTAAATATAGAAGCACATCAGCAAGGGACTGCAAAAGAAATAATCAAAACATTTCATAGACAATCAGGTGGACTAGGATTCGTTGAAGCATTGGTAACTGGAACAGGAACTGGTGGTACTTTAATGGGAGTTGGACCTGAACTTAGACTTTATTGGCCAGGATTAAATGTAATAGCAGTAGAACCTGATGAATCTCCAGTAATGAGCGGCGGAGAACCTGGTTTACATGGAATTCAAGGAATTGGTGATGGTAGTAAATTCTTAGTAGACATGAAAGAAGTCAATAAAGTTATACGAATCAAAACTGAAGATGCAAAATCTAGAGCTAGACAACTCGCAGCAGATCATGGTATATTTGTTGGCATTTCTGCAGGTGCTAATATATTAGCTGCTGAAAAATGGATTAAAGAAAATAATCCAAATGGAATCGTAGTGACATTTTTGTGTGACAGAGGAGATCGATATTTTAGTTGCATATAATATAATAATAAATGAGTAGTATAGAAGAACAATATCGTGGACTGTTAGGTTCACTCTTACATAATTCAACACATAAGGATGATCGCACAGGAACCGGAACACTATCCATATTTGGAAGACAGATCAGACATGATATGAAACACGGATTTCCTTTATTAACCACAAAAAAAATAGCAGTCAAAACTATGATGACTGAATTGAAGTGGTTTTTAAAAGGAGATACTAATATAAAATATTTAGTTGATAACAATTGTCATATTTGGAATGGCGATGCTTACAAAGCATATCTAAGAATTCCTACTAATCAACTAGACGAAAGAACTTTTGTTCATAGGATGAAAACTCAAGATTGGTTTGCTAAAGAGTGGGGTGAGTTAGGACCTATATATGGTAAACAATGGAGAGATTGGAACGGAAAAGACCAAATCAAAGAATTAATTAAAAATATAAAAGAAAATCCAAATAGCAGAAGACTAATGGTATCTGCATGGAATGTTGGTGAATTAGATGATGTGGTACTTCCTCCTTGTCATTATGGATTTCAGTGTTATGTCAGAGATGGTAAATATCTTTCATTAATGTGGAATCAAAGATCTGTAGATACTTTCTTAGGTCTTCCATTTAATATTGCTAGTTATGCGACACTATTGTGTTTAATTGCAAAAGAAGTTGACATGATCCCAGATCAATTGATTGGAAATTTAGGTGACGTTCACCTATATTCAAATCATGTAAAACAAGCAACAGAACAGTTGTCTAGAGAAATGTATGATTTGCCTAATGTTTCATTTAGTAATGTTGATTTATTGAGAGGAGAATTTGATTACGAAGTTCATGATTATGAATATCATCCAACAATTAAAGCACCTTTATCCAACTAATGAATAAGCTAGCACGACGAGACGACGAGACACTACACGAGTGGATCAATAGGATCAGTAAGAAAAAAAGAATACATAAAATAATACTAGATCAAGATAACCGAATGTTAAGGTTAGGATTCGGTAAAAATCAAGGACGCTGGTTCTTGAGAGTTGATCTTTGGTTCGTAGGATTCAGATTTAATTAATTATAAATAAAAGTCTCAGTAAAGTATGAAGAGATTGTGGTTGAGGTTTGCACTATGTGCATACGCACTATTATATACAATATGTTTACCTCTATTGTTGGGAATAGAAAATAGTTACAGTGATTATCATAACGTAATTCCCATTGTTTTCCCAATTATAACGATAGGTGTATCTTTAGGATTATGGTTACATAGAAATCATAAATGGAAATTACCAGCATTTTTATTAGTTATTGTTGCGTGTTTTAATAACCACGATTGGGAAATAACACACCACATAGCCGCAATTCTATTCTTTATATTATCTACATATAATATGATAAACGATAAGAGATTTAGATTCTTTGGAATACTATCATTAATTGCATATCCTTTACTGTTTTTAAAAGCCGAAGAAAGCTTATTCATATTTGAAGTAGTACAAATCCCAATATTGTCTACATATCATTTAATTAGAGTAGTATATCTTCTAAAGCTGAAAAATAAACATTAAACTAAATACGTTTATCACGTATAACTTATATACAATACAAACACGTTTAAAACAACAACATGCGTAATAAAAGTGAAGATGCTTGGCAGATCATGAGAATTCAAGGTGAATTCACCAAGGGATTCGATACGTTTAATGAATTAGGCTCATGTGTTTCCGTATTTGGAAGCGCAAGAACTAAAAACACAAACGAATACTATAAGGAAGCTGAAAAATTAGGAAAACTTCTAGTTGGTGCAGGATTTGGTGTAATCACTGGTGGTGGACCAGGAATTATGGAAGCTGCCAATAAAGGTGCACACGATGCAGGCGGTAAATCTATTGGAGTTGGTATTGAATTGCCATTTGAAGCAAGTATGAATCAATATGTAGATCTTGGTGTAGAAAATAGATATTTCTTTACTCGTAAAGTAATGTTTCTTAAATACTCACAGGCATTTGTAATATTTCCAGGCGGTGTAGGTACTCTAGATGAATTATTTGAGGCTATTACTCTTGCTCAATGTGGACATAATGTAAAATATCCTATTATATTGATCGGAACTAAATTCTGGTCGGGTCTTATAGATTGGATGCAGGAAACTTTAGTCACCAGTGGAACTATCAGTCAAAAAGATTTTGATTTATTTAGAATAGTAGACACTGCAGAAGAAGCTGTAGAAAAAATCACAGAGTATCACGACAAGTATCGTAAAGAAACTGAAACAAATTTCTGATACAATGAAATTTAAAAAACTCACAGGCTATCCAAGATTTGAACTAAACGAGTATGTTAAAAAATACATGGAGGATCACAGGGGATACGATGTAAAGATATATTTAGGATGCGATAGTCAAACTAAAGGTAATCAAACTATTTATGCCACGACTGTTGTATTTCATGTGGCTACAACTGGATGTCATGTAATATATAAAAAAGAAACAATGCCGGTTATTAAAGATATGTGGACCAGATTATGGAAAGAAGCAGAAAAATCAGTAGAGGTTGCAGTGTACTTGAGAGAGTATGGCATAGAAATTGATACTATAGACCTTGATTACAATATAGATCCAAAACATGGATCAAATAAATTAGTTAGTGCGGCAGTTGGTTATGTTGAGTCTTTGGGTTTTAAAGCTAGATGTAAACCAGATCTTTTACCAGGGTGTTATGCCGCCGATGGAATCGTAAACTAAATGAGTTCGATACATATAACATCTATAAATTATAATATAAACAATAATATATGTCATTAGCAGCAGACGGATACGAAAACGAAAAAGGAAGAAGAGGCGCAAAGAAGAAAGCGACACCTTTCTTGGATGAATTCGGAGAAGATTTAACACAATTAGCAGCAGAAGGTAAATTAGATCCAATTATCGGTAGAGATAAAGAAATCTATAGAATTTGCCAAATTTTAGCAAGACGTAAGAAAAATAATCCAATTATTTTAGGTGATCCTGGTGTGGGTAAAACTGCAATAGTAGAAGCTATAGCACAACGTATTGTAAATAAGAAGGTTGCACGAGTACTTCTTAACAAAAGACTTATTTCTATTAACATGACAACTATTGTTGCAGGAACAAAGTATCGTGGAGAATTCGAAGAGCGTATGAAAAATATAGTTGACGAATTAAAAAATGCAGATAATGTTATTGTATTCATTGATGAGATTCATACTATTGTCGGTGCAGGTGGAGTTAGTGGAGCATTAGATGCTTCAAATATTCTTAAGCCAGCATTGGCACGTGGACAAGTACAATGTATTGGTGCAACAACGACCGACGAATACAGAGAGAATATTGAAGATGATGGAGCACTAACTCGTAGATTTCAAGAGATATTTATAGACGCACCTTCGGTAAAAGATACTATTGAGATTTTAAATAGAATTAAAGGTAATTATGAAGATCATCACTCTGTTGTATACGATGATGATGCAATCGTAGCATGTGTCAAATTAAGTGAACGTTATATTAAACAACGTGAGTTACCAGATAAAGCTATAGATCTATTAGATGAGGCCGGAGCACGAACACATTTACTAGAAGTTAAAATTCCTGTTAAGATTAAAAATCTAGAAAAAGAATTAGAAATAGTTAAACTTCAGAAGAAGTCAGCAGTTGAAGAACAGGATTACGAAAAAGCTGCAAGTCACAGAGATGGTCAAATATCTTTAGAAAGTTTAATTCAAAAAGAAACTGAAAAATGGGAATCTTCTTTAAAATCTAAGAAACGTACAGTTACATTTAATGATATTGCTGAAACGGTTTCTATGCAAACCGGAATTCCAATTAATAAATTAGGCACTGATGATTTAAAGATGATCAAAAACATGTCTAAAGAGATTAAATCAAATATCATTGGGCAAGATTCTGCGGTAGAAGCATTATCTCAAGTAATTAAAAGATCGAGAACTGGTGTTGCTAGTCATAATAAGCCAAGTGGATCGTTTATGTTTTTAGGCCCAACTGGTGTTGGTAAAACAGAAACTGTAAAGGCATTATCAGAATACTTATTTGGTGATTCAGATTCCATGATTAGAATCGATATGTCTGAATATATGGAAAAGTTTACGGTTAGTAGATTAACAGGAGCACCTCCTGGATATGTTGGACATGAAGATGGAGGTCAGTTAACTGAAGCTGTGAGACGCAAGCCTTATTCTGTAGTTCTATTCGATGAGATTGAGAAAGCTCATCCAGATGTATTTAACACATTACTACAAGTGCTTGACGAAGGTAGATTAACTGATTCTAATGGTCGTACTGTAGATTTTACAAATACTGTAATTGTTATGACATCAAACGTTGGTGCTAGAAAGGTATCTGACTTTGGAACTGGAATTGGATTTGCAAGCGAGTCAAATGTTGCTCAAGAAAAAGCTAAAAAAGAGGCTATCATTACAAAAGAACTAAAGAATAAATTTAGTCCTGAATTCTTAAATAGACTTGATGACTTAATATTATTTGATCAATTAGATTCTTCTCACGTAGTAAAGATTGTAACGTTAGAATTAAATAAGTTTTCTGAGAGAATGAAAGACGAAGGTTACTCGTTTAAATTTACATCGACAGCTAAGGACTTTCTAGCAAAAGAAGGATATGATCCTAAATTTGGTGCGAGGCCAGTTAAAAGAGCTATTCAAAAATATGTTGAAGATCTAGTAGCAGATATGATATTAGAAGGCTTAGAAAAGTCTGAAAAATCAATAACTATTACAAAAGATAAGACCAGTGATAAACTAATTGTAAAGTAGTCGTATAACCTTTATAAGGTTTAAAACAAAACACATGAATTTTTCAAATCAATTTATTGATACTATTATAGACATCGAACATCGCGGTGATGTATCACAGCCAAGAGATCTTAAAGTAAAAGAATTACAATTTGGCCACATCGCTATTAATCCTATTAAACCTATTGCAGACTTTGAAGCAAGAGGCTTTAATTGGAAATACTTAGCAGGTGAAATGGCATGGTACTTAAAAAAAGACAGAGATGTAGATTACATCGGTCAATTCTCAGGATTCTGGTCTAATATAACAAATCCAGATACAAACAAAATCAATTCTAATTATGGTTCTTTAGTTTTTAATAAAGAACAATTTGGTTGGGCAGTAGATTCACTACTTAAAGACAAAAACAGTAGACAAGCTATTATGTTCTTTAATCAACCTAAGTTTCAATTTGAAGGTAACAAAGATTTTGTATGTACAATGTATGCTAATTTCTTTATTAGAGATAATAAATTAAACATGAAGATTCAAATGAGATCTAATGATATATTCTATGGTCTTACATTTGATGCGCCTTTCTTTTCATTTTTACACCAATCAGTGTACCTAATTCTTAAAGATCAATATGCTGACTTAGAATTAGGGCTATATCATCATTTTGCAGATAACATTCATTTTTATGAAAGACACTTTGAATTAGCTAAAGAAATTAAGGCAAATATGTCTTCAGAGCCTGGTCATTCATTTGAGCTTAAAGATAAATTTATAGATTATAATGCAAAAGATGGTATTAAATTAACACCCCTTGCAGAAGAATTTATAGCAAAAATAGACGACACAATAACTCACGAACCAAAGTCAAAAAGACCTGTCTATAAGAGCATTTTAGAAAACTATTTTAAAATCTAATATATAATATAAGAATATGATTAAAGAAATGAAAGAACCTGTTAAAATATACATTGATCCAACACTATTAATGAAAGGAGATCTTGACAAGGTTTTAATGAGCAAATATGATGTATTCTATAGAAGAATGGTTGAATATATTCTCAATATTTTAGAGAGTAAACCAGAATCAAACATATTGGCAATTCTAATAGACGGAGACGGAAATGAATATGAAATGCAATTACCAAAATCAGGTTTTAAGAAATCCTTAACAAAGGCAAATGAGTATTTTTTGCAAATAGAAGAGTATGAAACATGTACCTTAATCAAGGATTTACTTAAAATAATTAAAGCAAAATAAACATTAACACTAATAGGTGTATAATATAATAATATAGAATTAAAGATATACAGATGAATTACGGAAAAGAATTTGAAAAATATGCGATGAGTGATCATAATGTTAGTTCATTAAATATGCACTATCATAAACAACAACTTGAAAACTCAATGACACCGTATATTCTTGAAGAAAGAGAAATGAGAGTAACTCAAATGGATATTTTTTCAAGATTAATGGCTGATAGATTATTATGGGTAGCAGGTCCTGTTAATGATCAGATGTCAACAATTGTACAAGCACAATTAATGTTTCTTAGTAATACTTCAAAAGAAGATATTACAATGCACGTGGATTCTCCAGGTGGTTCGGTGAAATCAGGTCTATCAATGGTAGATGTTATGGATTATATTCCATGTGATATTAAAACAGTGAACACGGGAATGGCAGCTTCAATGGGATCAGTTTTACTAGGGGCAGGTACAAAAGGTAAAAGATCATCACTAAGACATTCGACTACGATGTTGCATCAATCTTCGGGTGGATTTAGTGGTAATATACAGGATGCTAAAGTTGATTGGGCAGAATGGCAAAAAGTTAACGAAGAATTATTTGTTCTTTTGGCGTCATACTGCGGTAAAACAGCAGAGCAAGTGAAGAATGATGCAACTCGAGATTTTTGGCTAAACGCGGTAGAGGCTAAAAAATACGGAATTATTGACGAGATCATTAAGCCGCAAACAAAATAAAAACAACATGGCACGTAGAGAAAAGATTCAAGAGGTATTTGTAGAATTAATAAATCTTCAACTTGAACCTCACGGAAAAACATACAAAGATGTTAAGAAAGATCCAGATTGGTATATGAACTATTCTACTACTCGTGAAAGTGAAAGCTTATTCATGCAAGTAGGAACTCGTATTATTAGAGAAAAACTTAGAATGTCAAAAAAATTGGCAGAAATGGAAATGAGTTGGTTCATACTACAATGGGGATTAACTACAAAAGATTCTATTAAGAATTTAGAAAGAGAAGTAATAGAACTACAAGAAAGGCCTAAGAAGAAGAGGGCCAAGAAGTAGTGAAATTTGCAAAAAGAATAAGAATACTTCAAAAATTAGATCATCGTGGTCGTTCCACTTTTTTTATCATACATAAAAAGAATGGCATGTCAAGTATTAAAGATATTCCTAAAGCATTCAGAGTATTTAGCAACTTAGATGATGCTGAAAAACACGCATTATACTTAGTAAAAAATTACAAAAACTTTTTTTAGTATTTTGACAACATTGCGGGGTTAAGGATGATAAATAACTCATGCAAAGCAAATACAAATTACCGGAGTGGGCAAGTGAAGGGCCAGAAGATTTAGAATATAGGACATATAAAATGTTGTCTCATGTTAAATCTCTTAGAACTGATTTATTAGATCAAAAATTACTATCTGTATTATTTGAAGTAGATTCTACTTTAGATTACCTTTACAGATATGACGCGCTTAAAATTACTGAAGAAGATACTAAGATCACCGCTGGTGATTGGGGACCTTTAAGTTTTGTTTTTTCAACAGAAGAAGATTCAGTAGAGCAAAGTCAACTTATGGACACTTTAGTAGATTCTGCTATTGATAAGTTTGAAGAACTTCACTCAGTATGCAGAGATATTTGGAGAGAGATTGAAGTTAACCTCAAGGCAAGTTACATTTCAGATAAAAAATACTTCTTGGCTGATGGTTTTGTTTTTTTAAAAACAAAAAATAATAAGTTACTAATATATTACTTTAATAAGCCTATAAAAAACTTTACCACATCTTGGAAAGATTTTAAATTACAACACATTAAGACTCAGGATTGGAATCAGGATGATTATTTTGAAAGTTTAGAAGAAATAGTACAAAAGAAATCAGATAAAATATTAATAAAATCTGAGATCTCTATAGATGTCAATATTGATGGTCATGCAATGGCAGTCATAAACAGTTTCATATTTAGTATGCTGCGAAGAGACTATTCATTTTAATCCTGATATATAATACAGAAACAAAACATATAAACAAATATTATGCCACAAGCTTCGAAACAAGACATTATCGTAGTTTTACCAGAAATTAGAAGAATTATCAGAGGTCAAGCTCAAAGCTTTAACTTTGTTATCTACAAAAACAACATTGGTAATCAACTAAATATTAATAATGCAGCAGAGGTTATTGCAGAAATAAGTGATCAGAATTTAAACGTAATTAAAACCGTTAGAAAATCAGATAATACACTTACATACGGTACTGCTAACTCAGATGTGCAAGGTGAATTAGTAATTAATTTAACAGCTGAAGAATCAGCCACGTTAACACTATCTGACAATAACATAAACGGTGAACTTTTCGTTAAATTTACAGTAAAACAAAGTATTAACGAAACTGTCCTTGCTCCAATTAAAACAGCAAACATATTTGATGCTGGACAAAATATAGGAGATGGGGTTGTTGCAAGTAGATTTACTCTACCTGCACCAGTTTACAAAGTAAAATCATTTACATATACTGATACTGTTGCACATGGTGAAATCGTAGTTAATGACGCAGACCCAATGAGTATTACTAAAATTAAATTTAGTGTTACTGACGACAAAGGTTATAGAAACGGATTTATAGAAAGCATATTAGAGGATAGATTTACTGAAGAAGGAACAGATGCTATTGTATATTTAACTAACGCACTAAATAATAGTGAGTACTCATTATTAAAAGTTACTGGTTGGAGTAGAATAGATCAAAACACAAATGATTCAGGTAATGTAGGTCCAAATGATTTTCATGATGCTATTGTACTAGATGTGCAGTGGAATGATAATTCTAAGATACCTGGTGTAGTTTATAACATTGCAGTTGGTGATAGCTTAGGTATTTTTGCAGATACTTACACTAAGCCTGGCACACAAGTGAGCGTTAATGGTACATCATACACTGATGTAGTTGCTATTGAGTTTGAAGGTGGTATTGCATCAGCAGATCTAGGAAATGGAAATCTTAAACTTACAGTTGAAGGTGGAGAACCAAGTACATCTGGAACAAGTGGAACATCTGGAGTTGATGGAATTGATGGACAAGCTGGATTACAAGGTGCACAGGGTGCTTCAGGTATTCAAGGTGAACAAGGATTAAGTGGAACTAGTGGAATTGATGGTGCTAGCGGTGCTAACGGTACTTCTGGAATTGATGGAGTTCAAGGTATAGCGGGTATTAATGGAGTCAACGGAACTTCAGGAACTAGCGGAACTAACGGAACTTCAGGAATTGATGGAATTAATGGTGAAGATGGTACATCCGGAATTGACGGCATAAACGGTACATCTGGAACTGATGGAACTAATGGAACATCTGGAATAGATGGTACATCTGGAACTAGTGGAATCTCTGGAACATCTGGAATAGATGGTAATCCTGGTGAAGATGGTCAAGATGGAGCAACTGGACTTAAAGGTGATCAAGGAGAAGCTGGAGCACAGGGTATTTCTGGATTAAACGGAGAAGCTGGAGCTGATGGTGAAAAAGGAGCTGATGGTACATCTGGAATAGATGGTACATCTGGAATAGACGGAGCACAAGGACAAGATGGACCACAAGGACAAGATGGACCACAAGGGCCGCAAGGACCTGAAGGTGCACAAGGAATTAATGGTACATCCGGAACTGACGGTACACAGGGTGGTCAAGGTGTTGCTGGTGTTCCTGGAACATCAGGAACTGACGGAACTTCAGGAACTAGTGGAGATAAAGGTGACGATGGTAATGCTGGAACTTCAGGTACTGACGGAACTTCGGGAACTAGCGGAGATAAAGGTGAAGATGGTGCAGATGGAGACAGATTTAATACAGTCTCTAACTCTAATTTTTCAATGCCTAATATTAATACTACAAGTTTAGAAGTTGAACTAGGTTTAGGTTTAGCCGCTGGTCAATTTGTAAAAATATCATATGACGCTAATAACTGGCAAGTCTGTGAAGTACATAGCTACAACGCAGCTAATGGTACATTAACGATAAAAGCCCCTACTTCTTGGGTGGGAGGTCCTATTACCAATACACCATGGACTGTTGTATTAGTTGGAGCTGATGGTGCTGACGGAGGCAATGGAACTTCAGGTACTGATGGATCAAGTGGAACTGACGGAACTTCAGGTATTGATGGAACAAGCGGTATTGATGGAGCTAAAGGTGAAGACGGTGATTCTGCATATAGAGTTTATGCAAACGGAGAATCTTTTCCACTTTCTAAAACCGAGTGGTTAGCTACTTTAGTTGGTGCTGATGGAACAAGTGGAACTGACGGAACTTCAGGAACTAATGGAGATAAAGGTGATCAAGGTGATGCTGGAACTTCAGGTACTGATGGATCAAGTGGAACTGACGGAACTTCAGGTACTGATGGAGATAAAGGTGATCAAGGTGATGCTGGAACTTCAGGTACTGATGGATCAAGTGGAACTGACGGAACTTCAGGTACTG